>Ga0116171_10000860_pt1 | contig 31579 bp, 27 predicted proteins | sample AD_JPNHW2_MetaG_FD_89798 | JGI IMG/M metagenome (GOLD analysis project Ga0116171, IMG submission 89798) | Active sludge microbial communities of municipal wastewater-treating anaerobic digesters from Japan - AD_JPNHW2_MetaG | ecosystem: Engineered > Bioreactor > Anaerobic > Digestate | place... | reverse complement strand
GTCCACAAGGAAGAGATCGACAAAGGGCAGTTCATCATCGAGTACGAGGGAGGCCACAAGGGGATCTCCATCGATGAGCTCGAGGAGCAGGGCTATGGCCGGAGGAGCAACTGCCGCCGGTGCAAGCTGAAGGTCCCGCGGCAGGCCGACCTCGCATGCGGGAACTGGGGGGTCATCGGAGACAAGGCCGGCAAGGCCACCTTCGTCGAGGTCTGCAGCGACAAGGGCGCTGCCCTGCTCGACGCTGCGGTGAAGGCAGGCGTGCTCAAGACCGAGGCACCGAACCCGAAGGGGCTCGAGATCCGCGGAAAGGTCGAGAACGCGATGTACAAGCTCAGTGACAAGTGGCGGGCAAAGGACTTTGCCGGCCTCGGAGAGGGCAGGGAGCGCCTGAAGAAGATCGTGAAGGAGACTTCACGGTGCATCAAGTGCTACAGCTGCATCGAGGCATGCCCGATCTGCTACTGCGTCGAGTGCAGCACCAAGAAACCGTACCTCGTGACACCGGGCCAGGTCCCGCCAAACTTCATGTTCCACCTGATCCGGTACGCCCATATCGCCGATTCCTGTATCAACTGCGGCCAGTGCGAGGAACTCTGCGCCATGGATATCCCGAACGCCCTCTTCATGCACGCCCAGCAGGTCGAGCTCGAGAAGATGTTCGGCCATGTGCCGGGCGTTGACATGTCGCTTCCGCTGCTTGCCCTCGTCGAGGAGCGGGAGGAGCGCGACCGGCTCTCCGCGACTGGCAGCGACCAGATCTTTGATATCTTCAAGTAAATCCGGATACCCCTTTTTTTTCCTGATCATTCCCAGGGGGAGGTCCTTCATGTGCCTGGAGAAAGCGCTTTTTTGGCAGGTCCTCTCGTTCAGGCTGGGGAGATGATCAGAGCCCCGGGTGAGTTTTTCTTGAGAGATTTCTGAAAAAAGAGAGAGCACATTCCCGCCGGGCGCTCATCCCCTGACTGATCACTCTTCCGGGCTTTGTGGCTTTTTCTTCCGGTGCACGAAGAAGAAGTACCCGCAGCCGATGAGGAGGGCGATGATGATGCTCATCAGCACCGGATTGTACAGGACCCGGGTGAGCCCGCCCCGCTCACGGACCTCGATTTTGACGCTCATCGGGTCGGATATGCGGTTTGCATCGAGGCTGTCGCGGTACCGAATCTCGGTGTCAAGACCGTACTCCTTGACCGTTGCGGCTTTATCCACCCCGATCGTATACCGGGCGACGGCTGTATCACCAGGTGCGAGGTCGCCGAGGAATGAAGTGCCGTCGTTTGCATCAAAGGGGTCCGCGGCGCTGATCCTGGCCTGTGCACTGTATGCGGTAATCGGCCCGGTATTTTCGTAGCCGACCTCGATGGTCTTTTTGTCGCCCCGGTACATCCAGACCGGGGTCCCGATCACCGAAAACTGCGCCTTCCCCACCACCGGTATTCCGATGCTCACTTCAGGAGAGAGGCGGGTCGCGTTGGAGGCGTCCTGGTATTCAACCGCGACAACCAGGGGATACTGTTCGGGCCCTGCCTTCTCATCGACCGCCACCTTGAAGCGGGCGGTCGCGATCCCCCCGGGAGGGAAGTCCCCGACATACACCCTCCCGTCAAGGGGAAGTATGGGGCTCCCCTCTTCGTGGAAGGTCCGTGCGATCGTGTTGTTCCCCCAAAGGGTGCCGGTATTCCGCAGGGTGAGGGTGATATACCCATCACCTCCTGCATTCAGGTCCGGGGCGGTGATCTCATCCACCGCGATCATCACCTCGTCCTTCACGTTGAAGGGGAGATCGATCTGCTCGGTCCTTGTCGCATACTGGAAGGTGACGCTCCCCTCTCCGATCAGGGCCTCGGAGACAAGAGAAGTGTAGTTCACGAGCAGGGGAAGGTGATAGGTCCCGCCACGGGCGTCATCGAGCACCTTGACCGAGAAGGGGGAGAAGACCGATCTCCCCGATGCGATGTCGCCGACCATCTGGGTGCCGGTCTTTACCAGGACCGGGGCATCGCCCGAGAGCAGAGTGAGGGTGACCATCCGGGCAGTGCTCGGGGATTCCCCGGAGGCCCCCGATCCCGGCTGAACGATCTTGATCTCGTCGATGCCGGTGTTCCTGACATGGATGACGAGGGTCTGTTCCGAACCGGGTGCGAAGTCATTGGTGCCATTGATGACCGCTGAAAGGTCGGGGGTCCCGGAGAGGTAGGTGCTGCCTGCCGCTGCGCATATCCCCGGAATCAGGGCAGAAAGAATGAGGAATAGGAGTATCCGGCCCAAAATTCCCTTTGTTGTCATTATGATAACAACAATGTAGCACGTTTCTCGGATAAATATCTTGTCCGGTTCCCGGATCCAAAAAAAATTCCACGATTCCCGTGAGACAGAATCAGCCACAATGATAACAGTGGGGATAGTTCGTAGAATCCGTCGCTTCCCGCTGTCTTGTCGGTCATCATTGGAGGAAACGGCCGGTGGCAGTCTGGCATAAAAACCGTATCCCGCGGTTTCATGAGGGCGGCTTATGATCCGGCGTCATGCTCATGTCCCTGGAAAAAGGAGGGATTAGAGCGGCCGGCCAAAGTCCTGTGTGGCGATGAAACCGTACGGGCTGGCAGTCTTGTCCGGGTCATAGCCCACCCCGATCCCTATCTCGGTATACTTCGGGCTGATGAGGGTCTCCCGGTGCCCCCGGCTGTTCATCCAGAGGTCCTGTACGATGTGCCGGCCCACCTCATCAGGGCTGCTGGCGAGGGTGTACGATGATGAGGCGGCGATATTCTCTGCTGCAGACCGGTACAAGTACCCGGCAGCATCCATCCGCTGGAACGGGGTGAGCCGGTCGGGATTGGTATGGCTGAAGAAGTCCCGCTCCTTCATGTCAAGGCTGTGGGCCCGGGCGACCGTTGTCAGGAGGCCGTTCCGGACGAGGGGGGCGACCCCGGCAGCGACCCGCTCCTGGTTGGTGTAGCGGAGGATGGCATCCTCGACCTGTGCCTCCACGGAGTCACCGGGCTGTGCAGGGGTGATGATGACGGGGGCAGGGGAACAGGCGATGTTGTTGCCTTCATCTGCCTCGACAAGGATGTTGGCATGATCAAGGATGATCCCACAATAGTAGGTAGCGGCTGGCACCGTCGATGGGAGGGAGAGGGTCCTGTTGAGGGTGACCGATGATCCTCCGTTGAGAGAGGGAACCGGCACCAGACCGAGGTAGGTGTCGGCCGGGGTGATGGCCTGGTCGGGCGAGAGGTATACGGCTGCGTCCGTGGTCCGGGTATACGAGGTGCCGTCGTTCCGGACGAGCATCCCGATATCAAGGATTCCGCCTGCGGTCCCGGTTCCGGCGCTCGTCACCGATGCGGCGACCAGGTCGGAGGTGAGGGTAAGGGCAGGGGTCTGATCAGGGGCCGGGGAAGATCCCGCGTGAATGAGGATTGCCATGCTGCAGGCACCATTGTTCTCCTCGTCCGACTCGCTGATCCGGCTGTTTGCATCAGCACGGGCACAGAGAGAGCAGGTGCCGGTTGCCCCGTCAGGGATCCTGACGGAAGACGACACGGTCCGGGTGACACCAGGGGCGATCGGTGAGACCATGACCTGTCCAGCAGAGGTGTCCCCGGGATCGAGGGTCCTGTCCCCCGAAAGGGAGAGGGAGAGCGATGAGGAGGAGGCCGAGGCATTCCCCTGGTTTCGAATGGTGATCGATACCCCTGCCCTTGTTCCCGGGGCAACCGAAGCGGGCACCGAGATCCCGGTGATGACAAGGTCGGGCTCTGGCGAGGGGGTACGTTCATTCCCGGGAATGGTGGTGGGGGAGAGGGAGGGTGTCTTGGTGGGAAGGGTTGCTGGGATCCCGGGTATAATGGTAGGGAGGAGGGAGGGTGTCTTGGTGGGAATGGTTGCTGGGATCCCGGGTATAATGGTAGGGAGGAGGGAGGGTGTCTTGGTGGGAACGATTGCTGGTGTCCCGGGGACAGGGGTCGGGAGGGTCACGGGAATCTTCCCGGAAGAGGAGGGGGAACCGACCATGATGAGGCTGCTGGTGCCGATGTTGTTCGTCTCATCCTCTTCGCGTACCTGGTCGGCGCAGTCTGCCTTCACGATGATATAGCAGGGACCCCCGGAACGGGAGGGGATCGAGGCAGAGAGCGTGACACTCTTCCCGCTCGCGGGTCTGAGGGAGGCCCCCTGAGCCCGTCCAAGGGAGATATCCAAGGCATCATAAACGGTGTCCTCAGAGAGAAAGAAACAGGCAGTGAAGAGGGGAGCAGTATCATCCCCGGTATTTCTCACCGTAGCCTGGAGGGAGATCCGTCCTCCCGTAACTGCCTCGGAAGGAGTCAAGACCCCTTCCACCACCAGGTCGGGATTCCCGGTCTCTGCCGCTGCGGTGGCACATATCCCGGCCGTGATGATGATGAGCAGGGTGATCGCGATCGCGGAGGTCGTGTGCATGCTTGCTTAGAGCGTACTGTCCCTGCCCCTCATTAATTGACCAGAACCGGCATGTTCAATCCTTCCCGCCCGCTGTTCACCCGTACCCCGTGATGTCATAATTGATGGCAGTGGACTGTGCGATGCATTCGTTGCCGGACGCCAGTCCGTCATCCACCATCCGCTTCAGGAGGGCAGGGTATATGGCACCCACGAGCTCGAGGAATGGTTTTCCGGAACAGAACATCTTGAAGGTCGGGGTGCTCCGGATCCCGTACCGCTCTGCGGTCCACCGGGCGGTCGTGATATCAAGGCGGGCGAAGGACACGACCCCTTCGTACTCCCTGGCATACTGCCTGAAGGAGGGCTCCATCGTGTGGCAGAACGGGCAGGTGGGGCTGTAAAACATGACGAGCACCGGCCGGTCCGATCGCTCTACCTCCTGTTCCCAGTTCAGGTCGGTAAGTTCAATCAGCAATTCGCCGTCCACGGAAATGTCACTCCAGCTGCAGTATCAGGAGGGACGTCTGATATAGTTTGCCCAGGGCCGGGAAGGGGGCATATCCCCGCCACCTGCCGCAGGCCGACCGACGGCCGGTTCTGTGCAGACCACAGAATTCCTCGTGGCACGGGCGCTTTTTGGCGGGTACAGGATCGGGATGGCGACCGGAATATTCCTGATCCTGCTCCTATCACCTGTTTCTGACTGCTGTTCCTGCAGCGTGACTGCTCCCTTCCGGGATCCGGAATGTCAGGATGCCCCAGGGATCCCGGTCAGGATGCCCCGGGGGTCCCGGCACCTGGCATCAGCGATGCCGCCATCGCGAGGACCGGGCCTGCGATCAGGCCGGCCCAGAAGATAAAACCACATAATCCGAGGATCATCATCATCGCCCGTTCCCGGTACGATGGGGAGGGTCCGGTCTCTGCCGCGGTCCGGACAAGGAGCAGCCCGAGGATGACCGGGACGGCGGCAAAGAAGACGGTGAGGAGCATAGAGGGGGAGAGGCCGGTGACCTGGGCGGCGGTCATCATCTGGATGACCACGAGTATGCCGCTCCCGAGAAAAGAAAAACCGGCGATAGCCGGCAGCCATGCCCAGGGCCAGGGGGGAGCAGGGTTGCGTCTCCGGAACCACCAGGCACCGATCAGGACGGCAGCGAGCATCGGCAGGAGGTTTGCGAAGAGGTTTTGGCCCTGCCACAGACGGACGGAGAGGATCGAGACCGGGATCAGCACCCATTCGGCAGGACTGAACTCCTCGGAAAAGCCGGTCGCAAGGAGGTACCTTCCCTCCGCCCCGGTTACGGCGATAGTGTAGGTACCTGAGGCGGGTGCAGGAAGGGAGAGCGAGGCCCCTTCGTACAGTGCCATCGGGGTGAACGGCTCATAGGCAGGGGGCTGTCTTGTATCCAGGAGAGGGACAACGATGCTGCCCTCTCCTTCCGGGATGCCGGTATCGGCAGGCGGGAGATCCCTGGTGGTGATCCCGGGGCCGATCAGGGCGAAGGGGGGAGCAGTACCGGGATCGGGGGAGAAGGTCGAGATGCGGAGTTCGGTCCCTGCTTCTGCGCTGATCAGATAGAGGTCTGTTTCCCCGGGTTCACCCAGGAGACCATACCAGGCAAAGGACTTCTCCGCGTCCGGGACGACCACCACATCACCGGTGCTGATCCGGGGAGCATGGGCACCGGACGGGATGACCATGAGGAGGGCGACCAGCAGGATGATTGCGGGGCTCCTGATATGCATGGTCCGATCACGGTCATGAGAGACGATAGAGATTGCCATCCCGGCACCCGGGCTGGCCACCTGCCCCGGGCTGAACGCTCCTCACCCGGAAGCCTGGTCCTGACCCTCCCTTCCCATGAAAAGGGCTATGATCCCCCCGATGATAACGAGAAGGGTGCCGATCGCGATGATATCCGGGGTGAGCTGGAGAAAGAGGAAGACACTCGTCAGGATCCCAAGGAGCGGGAGGAGAGGCATCCGCCCGATCCTGCCGGGGACGAGAAACGGCCTCTTCTGGTCCGGGGACCGGTACCGGAGGAGGATCACGGAGAGGTTGACGATGATGAACGTGACAAAGATGGTGAAGTTCGTGACGTTGGCCACAAACCCGATGTCCCCGGCAAAGAGGAAGAGGACTGCCCCGATCGCCGCGACAATGATCGCGAGGTAGGGGGTCCTCCGGGTCACGTGGACGCGGGCAAGCGGTCCGGGAAGGCTTCCTGACCGGGCCATTCCGTAGCTGATCCGGGACGCGGCAAGGAGCATCAGAAGGACCGTGTTTGCGGTGGCAAACAGGGCGATGACCGAGAGGACATCTGCTCCCCAGGGCCCCCATGCCACCGTCGCCACCTCCGCAAACGGCGCTTCGGACCCGGCAAGCCCTTCCCACCCGACAACGCTGACGGCCGAGATGCAGACGAGGATGTAGAGGAGGGTGCAGACGGCAAGGGCGATCATCAGGGCTTTCGGGACGGTCTTCTCCGGCTCACGGGTCTCTTCCGAGAACTTGACCATCTCCTCGAATCCCTGGTAGGCAAAGAAGACGAGTGCGGCCGCGGTAAAGACCCCGGTGATCCCGAACGGCATCTCGAGGTAGTTGACGTTCCCGAGCCGGGGGATGCCGGCAATGATGATCAGGATGAGCCCGACCGCTTCGATGAGGGTGAAGAGCCCGGCAACCGCGGCACTCTCCTTTATCCCCGCGATCAGGATGAGGGTAAGGAGCGCGATCAGGCCAATGGCCGCAATGACCCGGCCTGTCCCGAACAGGCCGGCGAAGTATCCACCGAATCCGAGGGCAACGGTTGCTGCACCGATGATCCCGGAGAAGATGATCAGCCAGCCAACGATGAACGCGATGTACCCGCCGACCGCGGCCGTCGTGTATTCATACTCGGCACCGGCCTTCGGGAACATGGAGGAGAGCTCTGCATAGGAGAGAGCGGAGAAGAGGGCGACGATAGCCGAGATCGCAAAGGCAAGCCAGACGGCGTTTCCTGCACCGGCTGCTGCGGTCCCGATGAGGGCGTAGATCCCGGCGCCGAGGATGATCCCGATCCCCGAGAGGGTGATCTCGGTAAGCCCGAGCGAACGGGAGAGCCGGATCTCTTCTGGCTGGCTGTTTCCCATGGTTGAATGGTGGGTCCCGAACAGAAATAGACTATTCGGGTGATCCGGGCGGGGATGCTCCCCCAGCAGACCCGGTGCCCGGCCCTCATGCCTGCAGGAATGGGTAGCTCTCAAGGGATCCCGGGTGATACAATCCCCGGTGTACCCGGGCGGATCCTGCCGTACCCTGGAACCGAAATGAATCGATCGAAGCTTTCGCAGGATCAGAAAAAAAAGAGATGATTAATAGCGGGGCTTCCTGTGCTTAGGGAGACAGTCCCTGCAGTATACCGGCCTTCCCTGGGTGGGGGTGAACGGAACCTCGCACTCTTTTCCACAATCTGAACATACCGTCTTGGTCATGGTCCGCGGTCCGGACGATGACGGGCCGCCATACTTCCTCTGATTATTCATTCCTACTCATGCAGTGATGATTCTCTGCAATGTGGTGTTTGTAGGGGGTGATATTAATAGGTGTGGATGGCACGGTCCGCCCATTTCACCCAATCTCCTGGAGCATCCGGCCGTTCCGGAAGATCGAGATCTTCCCCCCGCTCTGGGAGACCACGATCCCGATCGCTTTCGTGACGAGCGTGATCCCGGCAACCGATGAATGCCGGGTTCCAAGCCCCTTGGCGATGCCGACAGCGCTCGTGTCGACCGTGATGTACCGGGCGGCTGCCTCGATAAGCCCGTCCCCCCGGATCACAAATGCCCCGTCCAGCTGGGCCAGCTCCTTGATATTCTCGCGGATATCGTGGTTCGTGACCATCCGGTCCTCGATCCGATGCCCGGCAAACGGGTTGAGGATCAGCTGCCTTGACTTGGAGAGGACGTTTTCGGTATCCCCGATCACGAACGCGGTGCCGACCTTCTTCCCCTCCCGTCCCTCTTTGGCGATCTCGAGGCAGATGTTGAAGACCGTCTCGAATACATCATCGGTCACGTCGGAGTCCGCGATCACCCGGTCCTTCCAGAGGGCGGTGCTGATCCGGCTCCGGTCCCGGTGCTCGTGGTCGGTGATGTCATGGCCGATGCAGACGATCTCCAGGATATGTCCGTCTTCATCCCGGAGCGCCTTGTTGGTCCATGCCACCCAGACCGGCTGGCCATCGCGGAGAAGCATCTCGGTGATGCGGATGGCAAAGCCATCCCCGTTGGATCCCATGTCAGAGACAAAGCTGGTCAGCTGATGGCCCTCCCCCTTCCGGTGCGGGATCAGGGTCCCGATGATCTTCTTTCCCATGATCTCGGTCTCGGAGTAGCCGAAGAAGACCTGGGCAAAGGTGTTGAAGAAGGTGATCGTACCATCGGGGTCGAGCTTGATGATCAGGCTGCTGGCATGGAGGAGGAGTTCGCGGACCCGGAGATCGCTCTCCCTGACCGTTTCGGTGAGCCGGACCTTCTCGGTGATGTCCTCGCAGACAAGGACCTGCCCCCGGGAGGGATCCTTCGGGTCAAGGGCATGGACCATGAGGCTGCAATGGACGAGGGTGCCATCGCACCGCTTCAGCTGGGTGGTTGCATGCCCCCATCCCTCCTGGTCGACATCGAGGGAGAGTTCCCGGGATGCCCGGTCAAAGGCCTCCCGGCTGGCAAAAAAGGCGGAGGCGTTCTTCCCGACAAGACCACCCTCCGGGTGGCCGAGCCCGGCGGTCATCGTCCGGTTTGCCCAGTCGATCACCCCGCCCCGGATCTGGCAGATCCAGAGGGGGGAGAGGGTGAGGATCGAATCGAGGATCTCGGTCCGGAGAGCCTGGTCCCGCTCCATCTTCTTTCTCATCACCACCTGGTAGATGAGGTCGCGGAGCTCGGTGACCGGCTTTTTCTGGTCCTCCCCCCGGGAAAACTTCACCTCGGTGGCGTTGTTCACATCCTCGAGCACCAGGGTGTCTTTCATCCGTGCATAGAGGATAAACGGGGTCGGGTTGCCATGGGACTTGAGGTACTTGAGGAGCTCGACCCCGTTCATCTCGGGGAAGAACTCGATCCCGTTCACTTCCGGGAGGTGGTAGTAGGAGACGATCACATCGTAGGTCCTGCTCTTGAGGATCTCGAGCGCCTGTTTGGTGGTCGGGACGGTGTCGACCCGGACCTCTCCGCTCTTCTCAAGGGAGGCACGGGTGCTCTCGATCAGGTCGGAGTTGTCATGGACCAGGAGTACGGAGATCATCCTCTGTTCTTCACCATCCGTTCTTCACCACGGCGCAGGCTAGATAGAGTAGGTGGGTTATCGAATAAATAATTATTGAATCGGGATGACCAATCGCCCGCAAAATCCCGGTCCTTTTGTTGTGCTGTGCCCGGAAATGTTTATTTGTCGGGTTTTCCGCTCCCGACATACAGGGAGAGGAGGGCTGCAGCAACCTCGAGCGAGGTATACTCCTCCCCCATGATCTGCTGCACCCGGAGGATCTCGGGATCCAGCCTGCCGGTATCGATCAGGTCGCGGACCCTGCGGGCCATGAGCTCGGCCTTCCGGGATATGATCTCATGCTCCTTTGGCACCGACTGGAGGGCGATCTTAATCTTTGCAAACCGCTGGATATCACGGAGCTTCCACATCTCTTTGCCGGAGACGAAGGTGAACGACCTCCCCTCCTTGCCGGCCCGGCCGGTCCGCCCGATCCGGTGGATGTAGTACTCGGGGTCCTGGGGGACATCGAAGTTCACCACGAGGTCAACGGCAGGGACGTCGATACCACGGGCTGCCACGTCGGTTGCGATCAGGATGTCGATCCTCCCTTCACGGAACTTGCCCATGACCCGCTCTCGCTGGGACTGGTTCATGTCGCCATGGAGACCCTCGGCAAGGTATCCCCGTGCCTGGAGCTGGGAGACGATCTCGTCCACCCGGCGCTTGGTGTTGGCAAAGATGAGGGTGAGCTGCGGGTCGTAGAGGTCGAGGAGCTTTGAGAGGACATCGATCTTTCCGCTCTCCCGCACCTCGAAGTAGGACTGTTCGATCTTCGGGACCGAGAGCTTGTCATGCATCACCTGGACGGTCCGCGGGTCGTGCTGGTACCGGGCCGCGAGGTCGAGGATCTCCTTTGACATGGTGGCAGAGAAGAGCACGGTCTGGCGATCGGGAGGGGTTTTTTTCAGGATCGCCTCGATGTCGTCCCGGAACCCCATGTCGAGCATCTCATCTGCCTCGTCGAGCACCACGGTCCCGACGTCTGAGAGGGTGATCGACCTCCTGTCGATATGGTCGAGCAGCCGGCCCGGGGTCGCGATCACCACCTGGACGCCAGCCTTCAGGGCATGGAGCTGCCGCTCGATGGGCTGCCCGCCATACACCGGGAGGATGATCAGTCCTCTCCGGTACCGGGCAAGCTTCCGGAGCTCCTCGGAGACCTGGATGGCCAGCTCGCGGGTCGGGCAGAGCACGAGCGCCCGGGGGGTCTTTCCGGCCGGGTCCACCCGCTCCACGATGGGGATCCCGTAGGCAGCGGTCTTGCCGGTCCCGGTATGGGCCTGCCCGATGACATCCTTGCCATCCCGGAGCAGGGGGATTGCAAGGGACTGGATGGGGGTGGGTTCCTCGAAACCGAGGTCTTTTACCGCTTTTGCGATCGGTTCTGGGAGGGCGAGGTCGGCAAACGAGAGGACTTTCATCCCCGTTCCCCCCTGCCTGCTGCTCCCGCATGGTATTGTACTTCCCTGTGCCTGGAGAGAGTACCAGGCATGGAGGTTAAGAGAGGGTTCATAAATTGTATAGATCCTCCCCCTCCAGTGCACATAGTTCTTTGGGGAGGGGCACGGACCCGGAAGAGCAGGAGGTGATATTGCCAGTCCGGGCTGCCTGCCGGCGAAAAGAGGGAGTCGTGTTCAGCAGGGATGCCGCGTTATTCTTCCCGTGCAACGGGAGGTGTTGCGATTGCAAGGACGATCTGCCGGTCACAGAGGACTTCGGCATTCCGCACCGGGAGGGTCACGATGTCGCCCTGCTGCAGCTGGTAGATCCTTCCATCGACACCCATGAACGGCTCCATGTCGGTGAGCACCCGGGAGAGGACCACCTCGGGAGGAGCCGCCGCCTCTTCGAGGATGGCGGCGCATGCCTCCTCAGCTGCCGCAGGAGGCTGGCCCGGGCGGGCGGTGCCGGGAGAGGGGAGGAGGCGGCACCGGGCCTTGCCGAGCGAGAGGACGATCTCATCGAAGAGCTCCCGCTCTTCTCCGAGCATCCGTTTCAGGTCGTCACGGTCGATGTAATGCCCCTCCTCCTGGTTCCGGGCAAGCGCGAGAATCTTCTCGGCACGGAGGTTGAAGAGATCCTGGAGGGTCTCCCTGATGCTTCCGATGCGCTCGATCAGGATCCGGGTCGCATCCGAGAACGGGTCCTCGTTTGCGTACACCTCAGAGAGGAGGCACCCGAGCTCTTTTCCGGTGGACTCGTACAGGTCAGGGGGGAGCGGGAGGAGCCGTCCGGTCTCCCGCTCGGAGATCAGCACCGTCCGGAGCTCATCGAGGTGCATGGCCGCTCACCCCTCCCAGTTCGGCAAGCCCCCGGCAGCAGAGGAAGACGGCGAGCGCCTCGGGGACGGTGTTCTCACCCTTCTCCAGCCGATAGGATGCCCCGGCGATCGGCATGGTCACCGGCCGGATGCAGTCCACCCTGACGGACCGGTTCCCGAAGACCACCGCGTCGGTCAGGGGATCGAACTCCGGCAGGTCCCGCACGGGGACCGGGGTGACCCGGAGCCCGCTCCCCCCGTGGAGGGAGGAGGGGAGCCGGATCAGGCGCTTGGTGTCGGTGGTGACCGGTTCATCGGCGAGGGCTGCCTTCTCCCGGAGGAGGGCTGAAAACCGGCCTTCCTTTGCCGAGGAGAGGGAACGGAGCACCCTGCCCACGGCGACATCCCTGAGGTTGATCCCTGCCGGGTTTTTCTGGAGTCCCGATCGCAGGCCAGGGCTCCGCTTCAAAAATTCCTCGGCCGTCACCTTCCCCACCCCTTCCAGTGCAGAGAGCTCGGCGACCGCATCCTTCGGCTCCATCGTCTCCAGCATCATGAGGTACTCGGTCAGTGCCTCTATATATCGCTGGCGCCATCCGCGGGGTGAAGGTGAGGGAAGGGAGAGGATGATGCCGGGGTCAAGCCCGATCCCGCAGACATAGTCCACGAGTTCCCGCCGCTCGGCACTCCCCCACCCCCTCACCGCGATATCCCGGATATGGATATGGTAGCCCCTTCCCCCTGAGAAGGCGAGGTGTATCTCGTGCTCACCAAACCCGAGTTCGCCGGTGAGCATCCCGACCAGCTTCAGGGTCTCTTCCCTGACCCGGGCAAGCATGACCTCGTACGGCCCCCTGACGATGTGGTCGGCGTCGAGGTCGAAGATCAGGTCCGCTCCGCGCCATCCCTTCTCGCCCATCGTGGGGGCATGGGGAAGGAGGTAGTAGGCCGATGAATAGTAGAGGTGGGCCGGGGCGACACTCCGGATGTACTCGAAGAGCTCGGTCTTTCCCGGGTACCCGATGTGCCGCCTCATCCGGATCTCGGGATACCCGGGATCGAAGAGGACGAAGGCCCATTCCCGCTGCTCCACGGAAGGGGGGGCACTGAGCGGTGCCGTCCGGTAGTACTCGGCAAACCGCTGCCTGAGAAACCCGACCGTGGCCGCTTTCATGGGAGTCCCTTTCCCATGTACGGGCCTCTCCGCTCATAGCCATGCCGGCGGTAGTAGGGCCGGACGCCGATCCCGCTCATCACGGCAATCTCACGGTATCCCTCCGCGGCTGCCTCCTCCTCTGCCGCGGCGAGCAGGTCACGGCCCACCATCCGGTGCTGCCGCTGGTCCGGTGCCGGCTGGCTCCCGAGCGGGACGATGCTCCCGTAGACATGGAGCTCGCGGAGGAGGGCTGCATCGGCAGTCTCGTCCATCCACCGTTCTCCCCCGGTCCGGAGCCGGGCAAACCCGACCAGGGAGTCCCCGGAGACCGCCGAGATGAAATGCTCCCTGCCCCCTGCCGCGTCATACCGGAGCACCCGCAGCTCCCGGGGACCCTCTCCCGCGAGGCGGCCTGCCTCCCGGCAGCGGATGCACCGGCACCGTTTTCCCTGGCTGATCAGCCGGTTCTGGCAGAGCTGCCGGAAGTTGCTGTGCCGGGAACCGGCCACGATCAGCTTTGCCGGGATATCCCGCTGGATCCGCTGGAGGCGGACGTACTCGGGGAGGAGGGATTTTCCATAGGCGACAAGGTCGATCAGGTCATCCTCATCATACGGTGCGTACGATCCCTCCTGCCAGAGCCGCTCGATCGCGGATCCGGGAGTGACCAGGGTGGGGTAGATCTTCAGGAAGTCGGGCCGGAATGAGGGGTCCGAGAAGAGCTGTTCGAACATCCGGCGATCCTGCTCGATCGTCGCCCCGGGGAGGTTTGGCATGACATGGAACCCGACCTTGAGGCCGGCGTCCCGGCAGATCCGGTTTGCCTCGATCGTGTCCCTGGTGGTGCAGCCCCTCCGGTTGAAGGCGAGGAGATCATCGTCCAGCTGCTGGACCCCGAGCTCGACCTTCGTGACCCCGAGCGAGAGCATCAGGCGGACGTGCTCCTCCCGGCACCAGTCCGGCCGGGTCTCGAAGGTGATACCGATGCACCGGACGGGGGAGTACTCGTTCTGGCGGAAGATCCCGGCGGTCGTACTCCCCCCGTGCCCGCCCCGGTACTGGTTCATGGCCCGGACCGCTGAAGCGACGAACCATTCCTGGTAGGACTCCGGCCGTGCCGTCATGGTCCCGCCCATGACGATCAGCTCAACCTTGTCGACATGGTGGCCGAGGAGCTCGAACTGCCCGAGCCGGGCGGTGACCTGTGCAAAGGGGTCATAGCCGTGCTCCCGTGCCCGGAGGGCAGCCGGCTCTTCCCCGGTATAGGACTGGGGGGAGGCATACGGGTGCTCCGGACCTCCGGGGCAGGGGAGGCATTTCCCATGCGGGCAGGGGGCAGGGGAGGTCATCACGGCGACAGGAGCGACCCCTGAGAGCGTCCGGGTCGGCTTGACGAGGAGGAGGGATCGCAGGGCAGGCCGTTCGTGCGGGAGGGCCGCGGCAAGGAGGGCGGAATTCCTGGGGACAGAATCGAGGTGGTGGTTCCGGCAGACCTCGATCTTCAGCCGCGTGACGTCGGCAGGGGAAGGGTGTCTGGAAAAGATGAGGTCAATGATCTCCCGGTGGATTTCCGGAACGCTCATAAAAGAGTTATTGCTCGGCGGCAACTTTTCCGGGCACCATCTCGCTCGTGACTTTGACGGCGGGCCGCTGGGCATGAAGGTGGCTGACGATGTCCTCTCCGAGGGCAAGGATGGCCTCCTTATGGCACTTCTTGTTCTTGTGGATGTGGACGGGAGAAACAGCAAGAGAGGAGTAATGTTTTGTGGGAATTTCGTCGTTGGTGATGTTTTCGTAGTACTTTTTGATGTGGATCATCAGCATGTGGAGATGGAGTAACTCTTCCTTTTGCACACTATCACCTTTCTTCACGTCACTTCTTATTGTGGGAACGTGATATACCTTTTTGGTGAAGTTTATATCCAGCTTTTGCATGCGGCCGGATCCCTCGTAGGACTCGCTGTGGGGGACGCTTTTGGTGCGCCCCTTGAAGGGCTGGCCTCTCCGACGGAAACGGTCAGGGAGATGGGGTATTCGTATCACCATGGGCGGAAACCGGGCACGTTTACGGATGACACGGAGCAGGCCCTTGCGGTCGCCCGCTCCCTGGTCCGCTGCCGGGGATTTTCACCGGAAGACATGATGGCGGAGCTGGTGCAGGCGTACCGCTCTGATCCCACCGTGTACGGGCCGACGTCGCGGCGGGTATTTGACCTGGTGCTCCTCGGCATGGATCCCCGGGATGCCGCCCGGGCAGCCCACGATATGAACAGGGGAAGCCGGAGCAACGGGAGCGTGATGCGGGGGCCGCCGATCGGGATCTGGTATGTCGGCCCCGAGGTGGAGGTGTACAGCATGGCATGCTCCCGCCTCACCCACTATGACCCGGTCGCGGGCGCCTGCTCGTCGTTTGTGAACCGGATGGTGAGCGACCTCTGCCGGGGGAGGGAGAGGGAGGAGGCCTTCCGGCGTGCACTCTCCCGCTGCGGGGACCGGGAGGTGGCCGGGATACTCGGGTCGTTCCGGGAGCATGACCCGGTTCCCGGCCTCGACTGCCTGCTCGCCACCCATGCCTCGCTCTCTGTCTTCATGGAGCAGGACACCTTCGAGCAGACGCTGGTCGCGGCCGTAAACCTCGGCGGCGATGCAGACACGGTCGGGGCGATCGCCGGGTCGCTTGCCGGAGCCCGGTACGGGCTTTTCGCGATCCCACGCCGGTGGCTCGCCGCGCTGCAGGGTCTTCCAGAGGTCCTCTCAACGGCGTGGCAGCTCTGGCATGTCGCCCGCGGGTAACAGAGGGTCGAACCCACGTCAAAGGAAAAGCCGCCCGTGAGAAGGGGCTGCAGGTTCTTCTTCTCCCTTTTAACCGATCCCGTGGGTAATCCAAAAAAATAACATGATTCCTTCGCGGGCCGCAAGCAGAAAGATGAACATGCCGGAGGCATTTTCACATAAAAAAAGCGATATTTCGGTCAGACGGGGATGAGCTCGACGAACTGGAGGGTACGTCCCTTCTCGCACTGTTCGGGAGCGCCACCGATCACGTTGACGACGATGTACTTCTCCCGCTCGATGATCCCGTCCGGCCGGCAGAAGGGATAGTTGGGGCAGAGTTCCCGGTTGCACGAGCACTCGAACTGGATCTTGGTATTTTTTATGCTCATGTCCGCAGGGAGGAGGGCTGGGATCGGCGATTCCACGACCTCGACAGACTGTGCCCCGTTGAGGTGGACGGTGCAGGTATGCTCGACGGAGCGTACCCCCACGATCCGGTAGCGGCGCCCTTTCTTCAGGTTGTTGCAGGCCGATTTCAGCTTGCATGCGCTGCATTCGGCGATCGATCCCTCGTAGATGAACTCGAGGCCGTTCTTTGCCAGTTCTTTCCCGATCAGGGTCACTTTCGGTTTTATTTCCGCCATTGGCCTTTCACTCCGCATACAGCATGTGTACCAGGTGTTCTGCCGATTCCCGGGAGATCCCCATGTCAAGGATGGTGAACCGCTCGGGCCGGATCTCCTTTGCGGCGATGATCGCCTCGACCGCGATCTCGTCGGGGATGCCCAGCTCTGTGGGGGTGGTGGGGGCACCGACCTCGCGGAGGGCCTCCCGGATCTCCCGCCAGTCCCCGCCATGCAGGTACATGGTGATGATCGTCCCGATCCCGCACGCCTCCCCGTGGAGGGCCTTTCCCGGCGCCAGCCGCTCCAGGGCGTGCCCGAACTTGTGCTCCCCGCCGGAACCCGGCCGGGAAGAGCCGGCGATGCTCATCGCCACCCCGGAGGAGACGAGGGCTTTTGTCACGAACCAGGCGCTCTCCTCCTGGCATGGCCGGATCGTCTTTGCGTTCTTCATCAGGAGCTCGGCGGTCATCCGTGAGAGTGCGATGGCATACTCGCTGACCGGCTCCCCCCGCAGCCGGTGGGCAAACTCCCAGTCGAGGCAGGCGGTGTAGTTCGAGAGGATGTCGGCGCAGCCGGCGGCGAGGAGCCGGTGGGGGGCCCGTGCGATCAGGCCGGTGTCGGCAACGATCGCGATCGGGGGGTGGGCCTCGAGCGAGACGCTCCCCTCGATCATCGGCACGGATGCCCGGGCTGAGGCGATCCCGTCGTGGGAGGCTGCCGTGGGCACGCTGATGAACTGCCGGTCAAGGTTGTAGGAGACGATCTTTGCGGTGTCGATCACCCTGCCACCCCCAACACCGATGACAAAGTCTTTGCCTGCCGCTGCCTGTTCAGCCTCCCGGATCACCTCCATGCTGATGGTGCCGGCAACAAACGGGGTAACGTCGTACTGCCCGGACAGGAGGCTGATCACCTGCTCCCCGGCAAGGTCACGGGTATGGGTCCCGGTGATGACGAGCACGGATCTACCCAGGCGGAGGTCGGAGCAGACTGCCGGGAGATGGGCCAGCACTTCGTGGCCTATCACGACGTCCCGCGGGAGCTGCATCCACCGGGACTTCTCCGTGCCTTTCTGCTTCAGTACTTTAATACGATCCGCGCTCATTTAGATCAGGCAATGATTAGGGATTTCATCTACAAATATTACATTGATCCCATAGTCTATGGACAACCATACAATATTGTCGATACGCTCACCTACGCCCTTGTCCTGATCCTCGCCCTCTACCTGATCTACCGGTGGCTCTCCCGCTCGAAGATCGTCCAGGTGGACCGCCGGTTCATCCTCGCCACGCTCCCCTACGTGGTTCTCGGGGGGCTCCTGCGGGTGGTCGAGGATACCGGGATGATTAGCCCCCCCTGGCAGTATCTCCTGATCACGCCGCTGATCTACTTCGTCCTCTTCTTCTTCACGGTCACCGTGCTGGTGGTGACCGCATACGCCATGCGGGCGGGGGTGATCCGGGACTACGCGGCATGGTATGCCGGCATGGGGGTGGCGGCCTGCATTGCGATCGCCGGGCTGCTCGTGTCCTTCGGGCTGGAGAACGGGATGATCTCGATCCCGGTGCTCGCCACGATCCTCGGGATGGGGATCGCGAGCACGGTCCTCGTCTATGCCGCGATGCGGTACCTCCTCGGCTGGACGTATGCCGCCGACCCGCTCTACCTTGCGCTGATCTTCGGGCAGATGCTCGATGCCAGTGCCACGAGTTATGGGATCGACCTGCACGAGATCGATTACATGGAGGTGCATGTCGTCGGCTCGAACCTGATCGAACTGACCGGTACGGCATTTGTCATGTTCCCGCTCAAGCTCGCGGTCCTCTTCCCGGGGATCTGGATCCTCCAGCGGTACCGGGACGAGGGGCCGGCGATCCTGTGGCACCTGATCGTCCTTGCCATGATCACGGTCGGGCTTGCCCCGGGGATCAGGGACATGGTCCGGATGGTGCTCTATGTCTGAGGGGTCGAGAACAGCGGTCCTCACCTGTGCTCTCTTTGCCGTTTCGGTGCTCCTTGGCGTGATCATGACGGTGGCAGACCCAGCCGCCGGGCAGCAGCTCCTCGAGCTCTTCCGGGAGGCGATCCTCGGGGAGGTGATCGACGCCTCGGCACCGCTCCTTGCCGCGACGCTCTTTTTGAATAACCTCCAGGCATGCCTGGTGATGTTCCTCGGCGGGGCGTCGCTCGGGCTCGTGACGGCGTTTGTGATCCTCTCAAACGGGGTGGTGATCGGTTCGATCATGGAGGTGGTCCGCCAGGAGGAGGGGGCGCTGTACATCGCCGCCGGGCTCCTCCCGCACGGGATCTTCGAGATCCCGGCCTTCCTCATCTCGGGGACGCTCGGGTTCCTCCTCGCCCGGTCACTCTGGAGGGAGTGGCATGCAGAAGGGGATGCGGCGGCCGAGGCGGTCCGGTTCGGCCGGCTGTTCTGTTACGCGGTCCTCCCGCTCGTCTTCCTTGCAGCGGTCACAGAGGCATTTATAACACCGGCAATCATAGCTCTGGTAGCTTGAGGTTTTTGAAAATATGGACGACGATCTGGGTGCACTGCCGCCGAAGGAAGATTTCAGCGGCTGGTACAACGAGCTGTTATGGCGTGCCGAGATCATGGACGTGCGGTACCCGGTCAAGGGGCTGTATGTCTGGTACCCGTTCGGGTTTGCCCTCCGGAGGAACGTGTACGGCGAGCTCCGGGCGCTCCTTGATGTGGACCACGCAGAGGCGCTCTTCCCGCTCCTGATCCCCGAGACCGAGCTCGCAAAGGAAGGGGAGCATATCAAGGGATTCGAGGACGAGGTCTACTGGGTGACCCACGGGGGGTTATCCGCGCTCGAGGTGAAACTGGCGCTCCGGCCGACGAGTGAGTGTGCCATTTACCCGATGTACCACCTCTGGGTCCGCTCCCATGCCGACCTCCCGCTCCGGGTCTACCAGGTCGTGAACACGTTCCGATACGAGACGAAGCACACCCGTCCGCTGATCCGGCTCCGGGAGATCACGTCGTTTAAGGAGGCGCACACGGTCCATGCCACCTGGGAGGATGCCGAGGCGCAGGTGCATGCGGCCCTTGCGCTCTACCGGCAGTTCTATGCAACGCTCTGCGTGCCGGTGATCGTCTCGAAGCGGCCGGACTGGGACAAGTTCCCGGGGGCTGATTATACCATAGCGGTCGATACGATCATGCCCGACGGGAGAACGCTCCAGATCGGGACGGTGCACCACCTGGGGGACCACTTCTCAAAGACGTTTTCGATCACGTACGAGGACGTGGACGGGGAGCAGCAGTTCGCCCAGCAGACCTGTTACGGGATCTCCGAGCGGTGCATCGCCGCCCTGATCAGCATGCATGGCGATGAGAAGGGGCTCGTTCTCCCACCGGCAGTCGCGCCGGTCCAGGTGGTGATCGTGCCGATCACGATCGGGAAGCGGAAGGAGGAGGTGCTCGTGGCGGCCCGGGTGATCGAGGAGGAGCTGGCCGCCGCCGGGCTCCGGGTGAAGGTGGACCGCCGCGACCTCCGGCCGGGCGCCAAGTACTACTACTGGGAGATGCGGGGGGTCCCGCTCCGGCTGGAGGTCGGGCCCCGCGACCTGGATGCCGGTCAGGTGACGGCGGTGACCCGGCTCGGGGACAAGTCCACGGTGCCGAGGGCATCCCTCAGCTTCGGGGTGGCCGATCTCCTTGCCAGGTTCACCGGCATGCTCACGAGACGGGGGGAGGAGCATCTCCTGTCGCATGCCAAGGTCGTCGACACAATGGAGGAGCTCTCGGTTGCGATCGAGAAGGGGGTCGCGATCGTCCCCTGGTGTGGGGAGCGGGCCTGTGCCGATTTCATCGAGGAGTCAGTCAACGCGAGCGTGCTCGGCACCGAGGTGCAGGCAGGGTTCTCCTGCGCCGGCGGCAGTGCCTGCATCTCCTGCGGGAAGCCGGGGACCGGGGCGCTCGTGGGCCGGTCATACTAGGGTCAGGATATTTTTTTAGAGGGGTGAGCCGATCCGGCCACCACCTGTTTTGTCGAAGAGGAGGAGTAATCCTGTTCTGCATGGCCTGTCGTTCTCTTTGGGCAGTTTTCGCTCTCAGCGGTACATTTAAAAGAGACCGTCATTCACTCCATCGCTCTGATAGATAGTCACGGAGCAGCAGCAGCCGGGACACCCTAAGGGGGCGGCGGCGTGCTTCACTTGCAGGGGTGTGGGGCGGCAGCCCCCACTCCAGGAAGCCCGTCCCTCCGGTTTCCTCCCAGCACATCTCGGATGAAACCTTCGTTCACCAGGTCTCATGGGAACAGTCACTGAGCCGCCACCGGGACGGCGGCGTGCATCGCATGCGGGTGTCTGGGGGCGGCAGCCCCCATACCATATCCTGTTCCTCGAGTCTCCCAACACCAAGAGGGAAGACTGTATTTTAAGAAGAAACTCTCCCTGTCCTCAAAGAAAAAAATCGGGAAATTCCTTCCAGAAAAAAAAGGGAGGTTTCAGCACCGGCTGCAGTAGTACCGGTACGTGAGGCCGGGGGCGGCAAGGTCGCCTGTCGCCACTTTCCGGCCGCGGGCAAAGAAGATCTTCCCGCAGGTGGCACACCGCTTCGGTTTGATCCGGTCGAGGATCTGCATCGGGACCTGGAACTGGAAGATCGTGTCAGGCTTCCCATTGCTCCCCGTCAGGTCCTGGTCGTTGAAGGTGGCAACGAACTGCATGATCTGGACCGGGCTTGCCCCGATCTCGAGGAAGCGCTTGAAGAGGAAGTAATTGAAGACGAGCCAGGGGAGGTCGGACCGGTCGACATAGTCCTCGATCTCGGTATCCTGCGTGTCGAACTCCTCGAATTCACACCCGCAGAGGGGGCAGCGCCCTTTCACGAGCTCTTCCAGGTAGACCTCCTCCCGGCATCCGGGGCAGGTGGTGTGGGGGGCATGCATTCGCGACGTCATGGTATCAGGGGGTTTTTTATATGGTATTCGGGAGAAGGGGAGCGTTCTTGTACGTGCTATGGTGAGTGGTCCGCATAACGGTACCGATCTTTTCACCGCACGCCTGGGTGGCACGATGATGCATCCCTGCACCAGGCTGCACCGCCGATAACCCGTGTGCTGTGCAGATTCCGGTGCTGCTCCTCGCTTCAGCGTGTCCGTTGTCCAGTGTTCGACTGCCTCTTCTATTTGTAGCTCCTGCTCATAAAACTTTATCACGGAGCACCCGGTCCCGACTGGTGAAGGGGAAAAAGCGGTTTTTTGGGGGGGATTCAGCGCAGGAGGATCCCAAAGACGCCCGACATGCACCGGAGCGCTTCGGGGCTGTTTCCCTGCCGCCAGCTGATGATGCCCTTTTTGATGAGATCCCTGATATCGTTCTTGTCGATGCCGTAGGCGGTCATGAAAGAGCGGACGGATTCGTCCAGGTTCCCGAGCATGAAGTGGCAGTTGGAGAGGATGACCCATGCGTCGGCATACCCGGGATCCCGGGAGACGAGGGTGGAGAGGCAGGTGACCGCCTCCTGGTACCGGCCGGTCCGGGAGAGGGCAAGGCCCTTCCAGTACAGGACCCTCCGGCTCCCGGGCAACTCCTGACCGGCGGTCTCAAAGCACTCCACCGCGGCATGGTACTCGTGGAGCCCGCAGAGGGCGATCCCCTTGTTCACCCAGGCCGCCGCGTACCGGGGGTAGACCTGGATCGCCCGGTTCAGGGCCTGGACCGCCTCCGGGTAGTTTTTGAGCTGGATATGGGCATGGCCGGCGTTCACCCATGCCCCGATGTACCGCGGGCGGAGGTCGGTTGCCCTGGTGCAGCAGGCGAGCTCTTCTTCGAACCGGCCAAGCATGCCAAGCGCCTGGCCCTTGCTGTTCCATGCCTCCGCAGACGCGGGACTGGCTTTTAGGGCCTGGTCGCAGCAGGCGATCTTCTCCGCAAACCTGCCCAGTTTTCCCAGGGCGTACGCCTTCTCGAGGAGGGCGTCCACCGACCCGGGCTCCTCTGCAAGCACGCGGTCACAGCACCGGATCTCCTCGTCGTATTGTCCCATCTTCCCGAAGGCAAACGCCTTGCCGAGGAGGGCAGGGGGGTAGTCCGGACGCTTCTGCAGGGCCTGGTCGAACCAGTAGAGTGCCTCCTCCTGCCGGTTCTTCCGGGAGAGGCGGGTGCCTTCGGCAACAAAGGATGCCTCTCTGCCGTCCCGGAGGAGGTACTGGTACCTCCCGGGGCTGGTCCCGTGCGTCCTGGTCTCCTGCAGGATGCCGGAGGGTTCGTCCATGATAGGAGTATCAGGAATAGGGGGGATAAATAGTATTGCTTTATAAAGGAGTGGCTCCGTTCCGGAGAAGGGGCCGTTGGCTGCCCTGAAAAATGAGATCGGACCGGTTCACGCGGACCGTGGAATCGTGCCGTGTTTCAGGCACGGGTGGCATGAAACTTGTAGGATGTGTTTCTTGGTTCCGCAATCTTCTGGCTGGTACTCCAGTTCTTTCCGAATGTTCCGTTCTCCTTTCTCTGGTTGATCGCTGGTTCTGGCCTCTCTGCAGGATGTTCACGGGGGGGGCGGTCATCATCGGTTACCGTGATCGTGATCTTCGCCCGGTCCAGCTCTTCTCCGCTCGCTGAGCTGACTCGGAAGTAGAGAAGGGTGGGTGATCCGACCATGGTTTCATCAGCAATGAACCTGTGGTGGATGACTCTCGCCTCTTTCCTGGTCTGCTCATGGAACGGGAGGGTGCGGAGGGTTTGCCAGGGCTCTGAGGTGGCATTGAAGAGCGTGAAGGTGAGGACTCCTCTCCCCTCTTTCCGTGCCATGCCCGTGATGACCAGCCTGTCACCAGGATGTACCGTAAGTGCTCCCTCCTCCTGCTGCTGGTCAAGGACCAGGTGGTTTCCGCCCGGTCCGGCGACCTGTATCCGGAAGATCGATCCGGTTGCCTCTTCTGCCGCTGCGCCCGGAATGACCGCGACAAGCATCAGTGCGGCGAGCACGATGCTGATGATAAGGTATGGTTTCGTGAGTATCGCACCTCCCTTATTTACGCATGACTATACTGAGAGTGGTATAAATTATTGTCAATCCTCCTGGTTCAATCAATCCCGTTTGGAACGTCGCAGGTCAGGAGTCCCGGGGGGAGATGCCGATGCGTCGAAAGCATTTTACTCCCAGACCTTCCCATGTCAGGATATGATTACTGCTGCACTTCCTGCCGCCTGCACGATTGCCGGGTCCGATTCCGGGGGAGGTGCGGGGATCCAGGCCGACCTGAAGACCTTTGCTGCCCTCGGGATCTGGGGCACATCGGTGGTGACGGCCATCACCGCCCAGAACACCCGGGAGGTATTCGGAGTCTCGATGGTCCCGGAAGCGATGGTGACCCTCCAGATCAGGGCAGTCCTCGAGGACTTCCCGGTCCGGGCCGTCAAGACCGGGATGCTCGGCTCTGCCGGGATGATCCGGGCGGTCGCCCGTGCCCTCCCTCCCGATATTCCGCTCGTCCTCGACCCGGTCATGGTGGCAACGAGCGGCAGCCGCCTCCTGGACGAGGACGCGACCGGCATCCTTCTCTGCACGCTCCTCCCCAGGGCAACGGTGGTCACCCCAAACATTCCCGAAGCCCTCGTTCTCTCCGGGATGAAACAGATCTCCACCATTCCCGAGATGAAGGAGGCAGGAAGGACCATCCTCGACCTCGGCCCGGACTATGTCGTGGTGACAGGCGGGCACCTCCCCGGCAATGAAGCCGTCGATATCCTTGTGGGACCGGACACGGAGATGATGCTGAAGTCACCGAAGTATCCCTACGGGGTGCATGGCTCCGGCTGCTGTTTCTCAGCGGCGATGGCAGGGTACCTGGCCCATGACTGCTCGGTCGAGCTGGCGTTCTCGAAGGCGAAGGGATTTGTGGACGGGGCGAACCAGGGTGCGGTGATGAGCAGGTCGGGGCATTACAGCGTACGGCCGGGATGAGCCAGAACTTCCCACCGGGGGTATTTACCTGGGATCGTGCCGGATCGCGATGGGGAACAGGAGGGTGGAGGCAGGGTGCAGGCAATGCCGACCTCTCCCTGATGGCCGTGCCGGGCTCACGCCGTGAAGGGGAGGCGAAAGATGATTCCCCCCGTTCATCCTCCCGCAGTTTTCTTCTGGTTCCTGGTCTGCCCGCGACCAGGATCATGTTTTAATAGTGGTGCCCGGCATGTTCCACTATGAAACAATGGAGGGTATTACTCTTCGTGGTTCTCATCGCAGGATTCCTGGCAGCTGCCCCGGCTGCGGCCTGGGATCTGAGCGGGACGACCACGGAATGGGGGGTTGATCCTGATCTCTTTCCGGAAGCGGCCCCGTACGATATCATCGTCCTTGAAGACGGCTCGGTCTGGTTCACCAGCAACCCGGAATCCGACGAACCTGCCGCTGACCTGTTTTTGTTCGTCCAGCCTGACGAGGTGTTTGTCACGTACAGTCCCGATGATTTTTCAGCACATTTCCAGACCCTGGCCCCTGCTCCTGACGGGACGATCTGGATTTCGGACCAGTTCGGCAGCCTGGTCCGGTTCTCCCCGGCCACGCAGGAGTTCGAACAGTTCATCCCCTCAGGGGATTTCCCTGACGATGTATCGCCGTACGGGGTGACGGTAGCACCCGACGGGAGGGTCTGGTTCACGTGCTGGTCGGCCACCCCCTGTATCGGGGTGTATGACCCGGCTACTGAGGGATGGACTGCCTACCCTCTGCCGGCTACGGTCGATCCGCTGGGATACCCGGTCGAGATCGACCTCGCGGATGATGGCACGGTCTGGTTCACGATCCGGAGCTGGGGGCCGGCAAAGCCTGCCCTTGCCCGCCTCGATGACCAGGCAACGGGCGCGATGACTGTCTGGATGGACTGGACTGATACGTCCCCGACGGTGACGCTGACCAACGGCCCGCTTCCCCGGTTCCCGAACACTCCCTGGGGGATCATCGCCAACGGCGAGGACCCGGCAGAGGTCTGGTTCACCGACAAGAACGCCGGCCTCCTGATCCGGTTTGTCGAGGGGGAGACGCCGGGGACGGGGGTTGCGACCTGGTATGATGTCTTTGAAACCCTGCTCGACACCCATTTCATCGCGGAGGACCCGGAAGGAGATATCTGGCTGGCCTCGCTGATGGGCTCCTCGATCGGGGTCTTTGACCAGGAGACCGCGACCATCGAGACAATGGTGGTGCCATCCGGGGAGTCCCCCCTAAGCATTGCCATCTCCCCCGAAGGTTCGGTCTGGTGGACGACTGCCCGGCGGGAGCCGTACACCGGCGGGATCGGCAGGCTCATCACCATCCTGGCACCGGTTGCCGATGCGGGGCCTGACCTGACAGTCCTCCGCTGCGGTGTAGTGACCCTTGACGGGAGCGGATCCGCCGATCCCGATGGCAGCATCGTCTCCTATGCCTGGGACTTCGGCGACGGGACCACTGGCTCAGGGATCACCGTGACCCATTCCTATCCCTCTACCGGGGACTTCACGGTCACCCTCACGGTCACCGACGATGACGGTATGACCGGTTCCGACACCGCGACGATCACGGTCCTCACTCCCACCGGTGGCATCACCGAACTGCGGTCCCTGGTCATCGACCTGCCCCTCCCCCTCCAGCGGGAGATGGTGCTCCTGGCCTACCTTGACCATGCCCAGAGCCTGATCGACCGGGGAACCTGCAGCCGGGCTGCCACCACCCTCCTTGCCTTCAACAAGTTTGTCAACAGGATCCGGGGAGAGGACCTGACCGATGAGCAGGCAGACCTGCTGATCGACTTCTCCAACGGGATCATTGCGTCCATGCAGGACTGCGGGTGCGGGTAATTCTCACCACCCCCTTTTTCCCGGCATTTCCAGGTGAACTCTCTCCGTGTTGGTTGACTATGATGCCAACGGAGCCAAATCCTGCAATCTTTAGCTCATATCCGTCCCTGACGGTTCCGAAGTGAAAAATAATATCAGTACGAAAAAGACCATATGCATTTGAGAAGCTGCCATTTCTTTATTATTGCTACCGTTATCATGTTCCTCACTGCAACCTGCGGATGTATCCAGCAGCAACCGATTACCACGGAAGATGCTGATCCCAGTGTGATGGAACCAACCTCTCCAACAATGGAAGTTCGAGAGACATCAACCGCACCATCAACCGACTATACGAGTGATGAAACCAACTATACGAGTGATGACCAACAATTTATCGATGCGGCAGAAGCATGTTACCAAAACACCCCCCAGATCACGAACCTCACCACCCATAATACCTTTTTAAAATGTATGCAGAATACGTCGGACCCGGCCAGTGTTTGCGCGAAGAGCTATAAACGTGATGCTCTCAAATACACGAATGTTGACGATACAACGGCGGGATATCAACGAGAGACGCATAACGTTCATTTAGCCCGTTCCATGTTCTTTGAGAATATGGCCTACAATGCCACACGCCAGGAGTTTGAGCCGTGCCCGTGATTGTGCGATTGTTACCCAGGTCGAATAGTTTCCTTGGGGAACACAATATCCTGAAAATATCCTGAAAATGACCTTCAAAACAGGGTAACGGCATCCTCACTTCCTTCTTTATTCCCGTCTCCCTACGTTTGAGGATCTGCACCTGATTCATCTCGGCTGTGAACTTTCACGAGCCGAATATATGTATAGCAACCAGCACGAGTACTGGTTTGAAGGTGGAACTTCTTATGGCGACATTCCCAACCCAAGACGATACGGTATCGTCCTCATGATCCTGCACTTGGTGCATTATATGCATTATTCGATGTTGCAGCAATCCTGAGCACTCTTTCACAATCATTGTCACCACCTCTTTTAGCATGCCCCACGCATCTGAAAATATCCACAAATATTGTCCCAATTCGCAATCAGAGCGTGATTAATCGATATTATGAACCTTCACTGTCCGAACAAATGTATAGAAAAGCGAGAGATTACTGGAATGCACAGTGTTTGCCCGCAACGATGGGCAGTGCTGAAACGTTAAGGTGGTTTCAATTATGAAGGCAATCAGAAACGAGGAAGAGGCAGTATCCCCAGTGATCGGGGTTATCCTCATGGTCGCTATTGTCGTTATTCTCGCGGCAGTTATTGCGGCCTTTGTGTTCGGTATGGCGGGATCAACCCAGACGACAAAGAATGTGGCGACCACTGTTACCATGCTCGACAATGGTACTGGAGCGATTACCATCCAGGGAGGCGCAGATCTTGGCCAGGTTAAGTGGATAATGTACTCAGTGGCAGGTAGCGATTTTAGAAATGTGACCGATACTCCTGCAGTTAATGCAAATGCAACAGCTCCGTTTGAAGTTGGTGAAACTGTCTATACCGAAACCACTTCTGTTGATGGACTAAGACTTGTGCTCCGTGCTTCGTTTGATGACGGCTCTGATCAGGTCATTTTCGACAGGCAATTCTAATCCCAAAAATTTTTTTCCTCTTTGCTACCTCCTTAAGTTACAATTACAAGAGGTATTGAAAAAATTGGTTCTTTGTTCTTGTTAGAATCAATCAGGTCTGAATGAACATCCCGTTCAAAGGTTAATAGAACGTGGTTAAAAATAGGGTCCTACAAAAAACGTACCCATTTTTAATTGCCATTATGAACGTTCATTGTCAGAACAAATGTATAGATATCCGTTGGATTACTGGATAGCGCAGTATTTGCCCGCACCACGGGCGATGCTGGCACAACAAAGGTGGCCAATAATGACGATAAGGGGAACTGATTACAGGCAGTATGTACCTCCCTCCTTTTCTCATGAGGGAGATCTCCATCTGACGGACCCTTTTCTCCGTTGGAAAAAGCAAGCGACATTAGCGTTCAGAATAGCCCGATGCAACCAAAATCGCGTTATTGTCAATCCTCAAAGCCTTTTTGACTCATAAAATGCTTATAAAAATTATCACACGGGGGGTATAATTTTGGATCCAAGAGAGGTTTTTCTTCAAAAAAAATTGGTCTGTGACTGTGGAACCTGTGATTTTGATACCTATTATGAGGTCGTGCAAGAAGGCCTTTTAGACAATTACGTGTTTTATTGCCGATGCAAGGCCTGCGGTTGCCACTGGCTGTTTGCCTCAGCAGTGTCTCATGTGAAACAATCATCCAGGACACCCTATTTTTCAGATCCCAAGGAGATAGCAGGTAAAAGCTGGAAGCTGCTTGGGGTGGAGAAGAAGGTACCCCTGTCCATGTAATATTTACCTTTGAACATCCCCGTTCCTGGTTAACGTCCGGGGTGTTGCCACAGTCCTTGTGGCACCCCATGGAATACTCATTCTTTTTAAGAGATGGTTGTTGGTAGTGTCCTTTTCCTGAATTTCATCATTTCATTGGTTGTGACTCCCACGATGTTCTACAAAGCCCCTCTTAAGAATAATTCTGGAAAGGGGCTCGATTACTATTAATAGTGGATTTTACATTACACACTTTTTGGGTGATATCCAGATTGAACGATTACTATCAGGACATTCTGGTTTTAATATTGCATGCCAGTTGAGGACAAATTTGTAGAATTGGGGAACAAAACAGCTCTAAATTGCATGCTGAGGAGGTCACATGGCTAAAAGTGTAAAATTCGTACGGCATCCAGATTTAGTAAAAATCAGTGATAAATATCGTCTGAATAAAACTGCTCTCAAATCTCTTCATGATATTTTATGTCATCGGCATTGGTATCAAACCGAAGGATTTGATGATGCCTTGGCAGTTGCATCAACGAATGATTTATACGTGCTCGCAGCCTTCGTCGCTCCCAGTTGGTGCGGCCCCTGTGCATGTCTCGAAAGAGAAGTGTTCGAGTCGTGTATATTCGGTTTCTGGGCATTAAACAGCGGATTAATACTGTTACGTATCGATATGTCAAGTTCGAATCCGGCCGGGGATGCCTTGGAAGATCGATACGAGATCCATGGATATCCCACTGTACTCAAATTGAATCCCGATGGGAGCGAAGGAGGCCGTATCGTCGGATATGCCTGTGGATCAGGCCCTGGAGATTGGACTGACCAATTCGATGCCCTTGCCTGATCTATTTTAAAAAAATACACCTGATAAAAGGGGGGAAATGAAAATGATCTCCCCTTCAATTTTTCTTGAGACCTCCCAGTGAACAAATGATTTTTCAGAGCAGAGTGGCTTGACACGAAGCCCTCTAAAGGCTGCCATTATAAGGCCCTCCCTTTCCTCGCCCTTCACACTGGCAGATTGTGGGATAGTTAATTATAGCAGCAGTACTATTACAATCGATTGATTGGGAGGGGGAACGATGCCAATTGCACATGCCATGTGGATCCATGGCAATAGTGTCCGGATCGAGTATCCGGATCGGATGGAGGGTGACACCCGGAGGGGTGGGGCATACTACAAGATGATGGGGAGCCGGCTCAGCAAGAACTGGTTCCACGCGGCAATTCCGACCGCATTGATTGTGGAGGGTCGCCGGTTACGGCTCGATTCCGTGATGCTGCGGTTCCGCACGAGGGGTGCTGCGGTAACGAAAGTGCATGTCTATGACGGGGAGAACCAGATTGCATCGCACGAAGGATTGAGCCTGTCATCAAGGGACTGGCTCTTTGAACGATTCGCAGTACCGGATCCGAAACCGGAGATATTCTGGGGGGTCGGTATTTCGTTCGAGGGTGAATACGATCGAAGCCGCGAGAGGCGGATCGATATCAGTGCTGCCGGCGCAGATTTCCTGTAACCGAGGAGCAGACCATGTCAGCCCTTCATGCACTCTGGGTCCACGGCCATAGCGCCGAGGTCGAGTATCCGGACCGTGTCGCTTCGCTGGAGTACAAGGGGAACTCCGTGAACATCGAGGGGATTCCCTCAACCGAGAACTGGGTCCATTTCGCGGTGCCTACCCCGGTCATCATCGATAACCTTCGCATGCGGCCGACAGGGATCCTTTTCCGTTATCGATCTCCCGGAGGCGGCTGTACCGTGGACACCGTCCATGTCTACGATGGTGAGAACCGGATCGCAGTTGCTGAACGTCCATGGGGATCCGTGACGCTGGAGACCTGCAGGGGAACATCAGAGACAGGGAGCATCAGCGAACGGGATGAAAACGGATGGAAATACCTTATCCTGGGATTCGATGCATTGGTTATCCTCTCTGTCACCTATGGTATCGGAATTTCGATCCATATCACCTTCGGTCGCACCGGGGGAAGCGTTGAATTCGAAGCGGCAGGCTGCGACTTTGATATCGCCACTCCCCTGGCCCCCCAACGCCTCCCTATCTATACCAGCAAAACACTGATGGAGTTCCCCTACTACAGCAGCCTTCCCCTCCATCTCCACAATGACGCCATCGAACGGATCCTGGTCCTGCTCCATGGGAGTGGTGCCAGTGCACGGGAGTACCTGTCCAATGGTCTGGCAGCTGCAAAGGCTGCGGTCGACAACGGCGTGGACGGAAACGCCCTCAAAAATACCCTCATCGTTGCCCCGCAGTTCATTGACCAGCGGCATGACCATGATTGTCTCTATGGTGACTACTGGAGAAGGATTCCTTCCACCCTCCTCTATTGGGAAGGCGGTCGTCCGTCAGGAGCCGAATCCAAAGAGCGGATATCACCGGGAACGGGATTCCCGACAGCGGGACACTCAGCTCATTCACTGTCCTGGATGTATTGCTCGAGCAGCTGTGCCGGAAAAACCTTTTCCCGAACCTGAATAAGGTCATCATCGCCGGCCATTCGCTCGGTGGCCGGTTTATGAGCGCTTATTCGGCTGCCAGCCGGTTCGAACAGGAGGTTGCCACACCCCGGGGGATTCACGTCCGGTATCTGGTGATGGGATCCGGCTCGTATGTCTACATGGATGATGTCCGCTATACCTTCACTGATGACACGTATCTTACTGCCGCTGATAACGATGACTGGCGGGGTACTGTCGCAACGCTGTACGATTTTGGTACCGTGTGCACCGAGAATCCCGCCGCATTTAATGACTGGCCATGGGGCCTTGCCATGCCGGTTCGTGATGGAACGCCCGTGTATCC
>Ga0116171_10000859_pt1 | contig 31610 bp, 23 predicted proteins | sample AD_JPNHW2_MetaG_FD_89798 | JGI IMG/M metagenome (GOLD analysis project Ga0116171, IMG submission 89798) | Active sludge microbial communities of municipal wastewater-treating anaerobic digesters from Japan - AD_JPNHW2_MetaG | ecosystem: Engineered > Bioreactor > Anaerobic > Digestate | place... | reverse complement strand
TCATCGCAATCAAACTAAAGGCATTGACGAGCGGAAACATAAAGGTGGCAATATATGCAGATAGCTCGGGTGCGCCAGGTGCACTGCTCAGTGCGGCCCCCACAGGGACTTCTGTTAGCGCGGGGTGGAACTATATCAATATACCCTCAATAGCTGTAACCTCTGGCGCCTACTACTGGCTCGCGTTTAACACGGATGTGGGCTGCCTTTGCCTGAATGTCGCTCCCGGACTTATAGCCTGGAAGGCTGCTCCTTACGGCACATTCGCATTTCCCAGTGAAGCCGGGACGGGCTACTCTCAGACCAATGTTTATATGGCCCTGATCGCCGGATGGAGCATTATTCCCAGCGAAGGTACCCTAATCGGGGCCGATGATGCAAACTGCAATAGCTGTGTCAAGGCTGTTGATTTGAGTTCGCAAAAAGCAAATAGCAGGTTGTGATGGGCGGCAATAAATGCAATTAAATCACATATGCATCGGTTCGTAAGGCCAAGAAGCAGGAATATGCCATCTGATTTTTTTTTATTTTTCTCTGAATAGCTCGATGATGCTGTATCTTAAAAGGAATAACTAATTCATTCAACATATAAAATGGATAACGCGAATTCAATCCTGTCATATGAGGTCGCTGGTGGCTGATTATAGAGTCCCGAATCTTTGGCATTTATATACCCCGTGATTCTTTTTTAATCTACTCTGCTGCATTAAAATCTCGCTCCATTCGAGACAGGAATAAATTTAATTTACAGCAGCTTGGCAATCTAGACCAAAAAGCGTCTTCTGGCGTCTGAATATAGTGTTTTCCTCAAGACTCTCATGATACCTTATTGAGTTATACTAATTCAAGAATTTGTCAAAATCATCAAATAATTTCCTGCTCTTCTCGTAAGTATGGAACCATTTTTCGATTTTGCCATTGGTCTGCGGGTGCTTAACTCGCGCCAGGATATGTTTTATCCTATTCTCTGCCAGGAATTGTCCAAAAGCACATTCCGAATCCCCGTTCTTGTCTGACTTGTTGGCAAAGAATTGCGAGCCGTGATCTGTGATCACCTCTTTGATTCCAATTTTGCTCTTTGTGGATTTAGTTAACCTTGGCAGCGGTCAGCTTTAAAACTCTGTTCTTTCTGCCCTTGCCCATGTCGCCTTGAAGTGCGTGAGTATATAAATGCCAAGCTTTTAGGACTCTACATCGCCGGTGACTGATATAAAACTATATATAGGTATGTTACGCCTACCTAGAATCCTAATGGAGGCCCATTTGAATGAAAGCGGTTATATTATGTGGCGGATTTGGCACACGTCTGCGTGAGGAAACCGAATATAGACCCAAACCGATGGTGCAAATAGGCAGCAGACCAATTCTATGGCACATAATGAAGACATATAGCCATTATGGTATTAAGGATTTCGTTATCTGCTTGGGATATAAAGGAAATATGATAAAGGACTACTTCTTCAATTACGAGATGGCCAACAGTGATTTTACAATTAAATTGGGCGACCGCAATAGTGTTAAATTTCATAATAATCCCCATGAACATGAGTGGAGTGTTACGTTAGCAGATACTGGAGAGAAAGCTCAAACAGGATCTAGAGCCAAAAAGATAGAACGATATATAACTGAAGATGCATTCATGCTAACATATGGCGATGGCGTAGGAAATATAAATATAACTGACCTCTTGAAGTATCACAAATCTCATGGCAAAATCGGTACCATGACCGGAGTACATCCTTCCTCCAGATTTGGTGAATTCACCATCAAAGATAAACAGGTTATTGAATTTAATGAAAAGCCTCAGACCAATGAGGGCTATATAAATGGCGGCTACTTTGTGTTTAATAAAGACTTTTTTAAATATTTGGATGAGGGTGATAGCTGCATTTTAGAAAAAGATCCCCTAGAGAATTTAGCAAGAGATGGCGAGCTAATGGTTTATCAGCATGAGGGTTTCTGGCAATGCGTTGATACTTATCGAGAGCTTGAGACGTTGAATGCCCTGTGGAGAATGCCCACTCCTCCCTGGAAAGTATGGGGGTAGCAAGATAACTGAAGGTGTGATTGTTGGTCGAATCTCTTGAGAATATGAGCATAATCACTCGCTGCAAGGTCCTTTTTGGGCAGTGTGCTTCAGGACGCAATCCAACTATCCTTCAGCTATCAAAATTCGGCCTGGTAGGGATCTTGAACACGTTTGTGGGCTATGGTGCGTTCTTCATATTGCTCAACTACACCAACTATCTTATATCTTTGGTCATTTCCCACATTATCGGAGTCACTCATAGCTTTCTCTGGAATAAGTATTGGATATTTAAATCCAACAAAGTTACATTGAATGAACTTCTAAAATTTAATTCAGTATATTTAGTCGTTCTCTTAACCAATGCGCTGGTACTTATTTTTTTTGTTAATGTTTTGAATTTAAACCCACGCATAGGGCAGCTAATCGCATTGCCCGTCGTAACGATGATTAGCTTTGCAGGCCATAAGTACTGGAGTTTTAAAACGCGATAGCCTTAAATGGGAAGTGGGTTAGCTGATTAAGGGGCGATGTTTGGTCTATGCCTGACAATTTCTGGAAAGATCGGAATGTTCTTGTAACTGGCTGCACAGGATTGCTAGGGTCTTGGTTAGCAAAATCATTGGCTGAGAAAGATGCCAATGTTGTTGGCCTGATACGAGATTCTGTACCTAAATCGAACCTAAATTGGTCCGGATTCAAAGACAAGATTGTCACCGTCAAGGGTGAGGTTGAAGATTATTTCCTCCTTGAGAGGGCAATAAATGAATATGAGATCGATAGCGTATTTCATCTGGCAGCGCAAACTATCGTCACCATCGCAAACCGCAATCCAATATCTACATTTAGGTCAAACATCGAAGGAACCTGGAATATATTGGAGGCCAGCAGGAGGGCACCACTGGTAAAAAGAATTGTTGTTGCTTCCAGCGATAAGGCTTATGGCGATCAGGTTAAGCTGCCCTATGATGAGAGCACGCCACTGGAAGGAAGACATCCCTATGATGTGTCCAAGAGCTGTGCGGACCTGATATGCAGAGCCTATTTCGAGACTTATGCTCTTCCAGTATGTGTAACTCGGTGCGGAAATTTCTATGGTGGTGGGGATTTAAACTTTAATAGGATTGTTCCGGGCACCATCAGGTCTGTGCTCAACAACGAAAGGCCGATCATTAGAAGCGATGGATCATTCCTGCGGGACTATTTTTATATAAAAGATGGTGTAGGTGCATATATGCATCTGGCAAAGTGCATGGAAGACAAAAGCATCCACGGAGATGCCTTCAATTTCAGCACAGAGCAGCCACTGACTGTAGTAGGCATTGTGAAAAAGGTGCTCACTGCGATGAATAGCGATCTGGAGCCGCTGATACTCAATAAGACGACAAATGAGATCAGGGATCAATATCTATCTGCTCAAAAGGCCCGAGACATGCTGCAATGGAAGCCGTTGTATACACTTGAGGTCGGTCTCAAAGAGACGGTGGAATGGTATGAGAGGTTTTTCAAACGTTGAAATATCAGGAGAGATCTGATGAAAAAGCTGATTAGCGTAGTAATACCTGCATATAATGAAGAGGAGGTGCTGGATGAGCTTAAGAGACGACTACAGCAAGTAATGGATATAAATGTTGATTATGATTTTGAAATAATAATTGTAGAGAATGGCTCATGGGATTCAACCTTCGAGAAATTATGCAAAATTAATAAAGAAGATCACAGGTTTAAAATCGTCCAGCTGTCCAGGAATTTCGGGTGCGATGGTGGCATCACTGCAGGGCTGGCATGTGCAAAAGGAGATGCTGCTGTTATAATGAATGCTGACCTCCAGGACCCTCCAGAGATGATTACGAAATTTATTAAAGAATGGGTAGGTGGTTATGACATTGTGTATGGCGTCATAAAGAAACGAGAGGGTGTCTCGTTCATCCGGAGGATACTATCATCTCTTGCCTATAAGATAATCTATCATTTGACCAATGAGACAATACCACAGAATGCTAGTGATTTTCGTCTAATGGATAAAAAAGTGTATAAAGTTGTAAATAAAATGGAAGAAAAGAACAAATTCTTGCGCGGCATTATTGCATGGACGGGATTCAGGCAATTGGGCATACCTTATGAGAGGCCGCCCAGGTATGCGGGAAATCCCAAAGCAGGTTTCTGCACGGCATTCAATGTTGCGATAAATGGTATATTTTCTTTTTCATATTATCCATTGCAGATCGCAACGGTTTTGGGTTTTATCGCTTCAATAATTTCATTTATTTTAATCATAGTAGAATTGGGATTATATTTAATCTATGGGCAGATAGTTCCAGGCTTTACCACTACGATAATATTAATACTCTTTTTATTTGGCATACTTTTTTCGCTTCTTGGGATTATCGGAGTTTATATCGCCAGAATTTATGATGAAGTGAAAGAACGTCCGAATTTCATAGTAGATGAGACCATAGGATTTGATTAGGATACACTGAATTTCAGGAGACATTCAATGAGTTCGCTGAGGCGGAAGAAAATTTTGATCACCGGGTCCACAGGGTTTATTGGATCGAATCTGGTGAGAAGATCTGTCAAATTCGGCTCAGATGTATTCATTTTAACTCGTAAATTGTCTGATACCTGGAGAATAAATAGCATCCTGGATGATGTAACGCGATACGATGTGGATCTCACGGATTACGAACATTTGGAGGCTATGATAAAGGGAATTCAGCCCGATATAATCTATCACACTGCGGCTTACGGCGGCAATCCTTTCCAAAAAGGCTTTAAGAAGATTATCGAATCCAACTATATCGGCACTGCAAATATGGTAAATGCCTGTAACGGAGCAGATTTTGAACTTTTTGTGAACACAGGCTCATCCTCTGAATATGGCATAAAGGCCTCGACAATGGGGGAAGAAGATCGGTTGGAGCCCGTGAATGACTATGGTGTGTCAAAGGCCTCTGCATCCCTCTATTGCCAATTTGTTGCAAGAACAGAAAGAAAGCCCATAATCACATTGAGGCTCTTTTCGCCCTATGGTAGCTACGAAGAATCGACAAGGTTGATTCCATCAGTAATTTTGGATTGCATTAAAGGAAAGAATCCAAAGGTAACATCTCTGTCATTCGTACGAGATTTTGTATTTATTGATGATGTGGTGGATGCATACTTTAATGCAGTAGATGCCAGCGAAATAGGGGGAGAGATTATCAATATTGGGTCAGGCATTCAGCATTCTGTTGGTGACGTGGCAAATAAAATTATCGAGCTAACTGGAAATGAGGTTGTTCCAGAGACGGGCGGCAGACCAAGATGGGCAAACGAGCCCGAAAGATGGCAGGCAGATATTTCCAAGGCGAAAAGGCTTCTTAATTGGGAACCAAAACATGATTTGGCCCAGGGCTTGGCAGCATCTGTAGAATGGTTCAAAGAACACATTGATCTATATCAGGAATTACCATGAAAGTATCAGATTACGTTGTAGATTTTCTGGTTTCTAAGGGAATAACCCATGTATTTGAGGTATGTGGCGGGGCTTTAGCTCATCTGCTGGATTCGCTTTACGGCAGAAATGACATATCTGTTGTATCCATGCATCACGAAATGGCGGCATCTATGGCCGCAGAGGGATATTCCCGGGCAAGTGAGAATTTCGGAGTGGCAATGGCAACAAGCGGCCCTGGTGCCACAAACATGATTACGGGCATTGGGAGCTGTTTCTTTGATTCAATTCCCTGCTTATTCATTACGGGCCAAGTCAATACTTACGAGTTCAAGTTTGATCGCCCTGTAAGACAGATAGGTTTTCAGGAAACTGACATAGCCAATATAGTAAGGCCACTTACAAAAAAAGCAACTCTTATTACTGAGGAAAATAAGATCAGATACTATTTAGAAGAATCAATCAGTATTGCGAAAAAAGCCCGTTCTGGTCCCGTCCTTATTGATATTCCTTTAAATATTCAAAGAGGTTTTATCAATCCAACGTCGCTTGAATCCTATTCAGAAAAAACGACCCAAATTGCAGATGCCATCGATATATGTGTTTTGCAGGATGTTGTTAATCTTATTAAGTCCTCTAAAAGACCGGTAGTAATAGCTGGCGGAGGAATCCGGCTATCGAAAGCCAAAAATGTGCTCCTGGAATTCATTTCTAAAACCGGGATTCCAGTTGTCACTTCCCTGATGGGCTTGGATTCATTTCCGCATGATCATCCTTTGTTTGCAGGCATGATAGGCACCTATGGCAATCGCTATGCGAATTTGACGGTTGCTAATTCGGATCTGGTTTTAGCCCTGGGAACGAGACTGGATACGAGACAGACAGGAACCCGGCCCGATACTTTTGCGAGAGGGGCAAGAATTGTGCATGTTGACATAGATCCCTCCGAGTTGAACAACAAAGTAAAGGCAGACTGCATCATAAATGCTGATGTAAAGAAGTTCTTAACCGAGTTGATTGAATTAGATTTTGAATTCAATAAGAATCGCATACTTCCCTGGTTAGGGAAAATAGAGCAATTTAAGGATCGCTATCCTGCATTCGCTACACCAGCAGGAGATGCTATTGAGCCAAACCATTTTATGCATATATTATCCGATTTCCTTCCTGATGATGCGATAATCTGCGTGGATATAGGCCAAAATCAGATGTGGGCGGCACAGTCGCTCGTAATAAAAGGTACCCAGAGGTTCCTGACGCAGGGAGGAATGGCCTGTATGGGGTCCGCTTTGCCCATGGCAATCGGCGCCTGCTTCGCCAAACCAGGAAAGACTGTTGTGGTAATAGCAGGAGACGGTGGAATTCAGCTCAGTCTCCAGGAGTTGCAGACAGTATATCACCATAATCTGCCAATAAAAATAATCATGTTGAACAACAAATGTTACGGCATGGTTCGGCAGTTTCAGGAGCAGTATTTCAACCGCAGATTTCAATCAACTGTAATCGGTTATAGTAACCCGAATTTTCAGGATGTTGTCAAAGCTTACAGGATAGATGCTATGAAGATCTCCTGCAATGCTGAAACCTCCAGTGCACTGCATAAACTATTCTCGAATCAAAGGCCGATGTTTCTCGAAGTGGATATTGCAATGGAATCCAAAGTCGCGCCCAAGCTATCTGTTAATAGGCCGATAGAAGATCAGGATCCATTTTTGCCAAGGGAAGAACTTAAATCAAACTTGTTCATTGATATGCTTGCGGAGCCGGAAACACTATGAGGACGGAAAGAGAGATTCGGGAAGAAATTTTTAAAAAGGTTGTCGAACTGCAGGATCTCCGCAGTAATCAGGCCCGGTTTATACCAGGAGAGACACAAATCAACTACGCAGGCAGAGTTTATGATGAGAAAGAGATGATCAGCCTGGTGGATGCCTCCCTGGACTTCTGGCTCACAACCGGCAGATATGCCAGGCAATTCGAAGAAGATTTGGCAAAGTTCATAGGCTTAAGGCACTGCTTGCTTACCAACTCCGGCTCCTCTGCTAACCTGCTGGCTGTCTCTGCACTTACCTCACCGAAGCTGGGTGAGAAAAGACTAAAACCCGGTGATGAGGTGATCACCACAGCCTGCGGTTTTCCCACTACCTTGAATCCCATAATCCAGAACAATTTGATCCCGGTCTTTATCGATGTAGAATTGGGTACGTACAACATTCGGGCAGACAGAATCGAAGAGGCGATAACTGATAGGACCAAGGCGATCTTCGTCCCTCACACCCTTGGCAATCCCGTGGATATCGATCGGATTTTGAAGCTGGTGAAGGACTATGACCTCTGGTTTGTCGAGGACAACTGCGATGCACTCGGCTCCAGGTACAGGGGAAAATACACCGGATCCTTCGGCCACATCTCCACCTGCAGCTTCTACCCGGCGCACCATATCACCATGGGCGAAGGTGGCGCAGTCCTGACTGACGACTCTGCCTTGAAAAATATTATTGCATCCTTCCGGGATTGGGGACGGGACTGCTGGTGCGATCCTGGCTGCGACAACACCTGTGGCAAGCGATTTTCCTGGAAGCTTGGCGCGTTGCCGGAGGGTTACGATCACAAGTACATCTATTCTCATATCGGATATAACCTCAAGGTCACTGACATGCAGGCTGCCATAGGTGTGGAGCAGCTCAAGAAGCTGCCTAATTTTATTGAAAAAAGAAAGGCGAACTTCAAGGCACTCTATGACGGCCTCAACTCATTTGGGGATTATCTTGTTCTTCCCAAAAAAGCTAATGAGGCTGATCCTAGCTGGTTTGGATTTCCGATCTTGGTGCGCGAGAATGCGCCGTTTACTCGAAATGATATCGTTGCATATCTGGAAAAGAACAAAATTGCAACCAGGATGCTATTTGGAGGCAATCTGACAAAACAGCCTGCATATGAAGGCATCAAGTATCGTGTCTTGGATACATTGGAAAATACGGATACAGTCATGAATCGACTTTTCTGGATTGGGGTGTATCCGGGAATGACTGCTCACATGGTCAATTATATTCTTTTAGGATTCGATACGTTTATAAAAGAATGCAATCAAAAAGAATTGCCTGGTTCTGTTAGATCCAACCGGCAAATAATGGAAACTATGCATGAATAAACCCAATTTATTTGACATGATATGTTCTCATTCAACTATCTGCCTGTTGTTTATTGCGATAATTATTGTTATCTCTACTCTTTCGGTTATAATCCATAGTGGCTATTATAGCGACGATTCATTAAATTCTCTAACTAGGGGCATCCTCATCGAGGAGAACGTAAGTTTAGCAAATTTCACTTATGATATTGTCAAGTCATGGATTACTTCTGTCGGACGGTTTTATCCGTTAGCATGGTATGTCTACGCACTTTTTTATATATTGAATAGCTTGTTATTATATAAATTACTTGTTATAATGTTTATTGTTCTCGATATCATAGTATTTAGCTATTTTATTTATATCATCACGGAGTCTAAATACCTGTGTATTATGTCCATTTTATTGACGCCAGTTTTCTTCCAGATGAGGTATTATCATGATCCAATGTTGGGCTTTCACTTACTATTACAATTAGTCTTTTTATATTTTATATTATCGCTAATTTTTTTGGTAAAATATCTAAATAATGGGAACAAATTATATTTTGCATTAAGTATATTGCTTTTTTTAATGGATTTAATGACTTATGAAATTACATATCCATTTGTTGTAATATATATTTTTGTTATATATCTTAATCGTCATAAGGAATTTAATCCGACCCTGCACCTCAGTTTACCATATATTTTAGCCTCGTGTGGATTTTTGCTGATCACGATCTCATTAAGAACTTACTATGAGATTCCATTTACAGAATCAAGCAATCCGTATGCGCTTAATCTGAATGCAACTAATTACGTTCATACTTTAGCGAAGCAAATTTATGCAGCATTTCCTATGAGCTATTATATATCAAACCCTCATAGTATTTATGCTAATAGTATGGATGATTTTAGGTTTCTCTCAACTGAAATGCTATTAATAGTTTTTATATATTTTATTGTATTAATTTGTGTTTCCAAGAAGTTGATGGATGAAAAGCCGCATAAGTTGAACCATTTACTACTTTATGGTATTCTCTTGTTAGTTTTGCCTGCTATTGTTATATCCTTTTCGCCAAAATATCAGAGCGAACTTGCTTGGGGTATTGGATATCTTCCTGTGTATATATCATATTTCGGACTAATTTTGATATCTGTGTATATTATCTATAATCTATATTACAATCTCTTTTCGATAAATGCAAATCTTTTTAAGATGGCTGCAATGTGTTTAGCTTTGGCTATGGTGTCTATATGTGCCTTAAATTACTCTAATAATTATAATATTATAGAACGATTCAATTCCGTGTATCTGTATCCTCGCGATATTGCTGAAATGAGTATGAATGATGGCATATTTAATTATGTTCCAAATGGGAGCATACTGGTTGTAGACAGTATCTATCCTTGGGACCAACCTGCATTCTATCTCATGTATTCCGGCACCAAATTCAAATCAATACAAAATTCGATCAAAATGGCTTGGGCTATGCCTCCCTCTATATCTACATCTGGATTTCTTTCTGGTGGGCTGCCAAGGAGTGCATTAGTCGAGCAGAATCAGGGGGCTTGTTTATATAATTTCTCTAACGAAGATAATGTATACTATTTCAGATATCATTCAATCACAAAGAACATTGGATATGTAATACTTGGAAGCATTGAAGATCTATATGCGACGAATGAAAGTCTATTAGGTGTGACCTCGAAATATGCTTATATCTATGTGCGTGACTCCTCTCCAACAAGCCTCTTTTCAAACGAATATATGTCAATTGGTGGTCGATGGAAGTCGCATTCTTCTTTGTTTGAGGCTTTTAGGCTGGATGGATCTGGACTCAAATTGATATCTCAAGGCAAAGATTGGAAATTATACTTGATAAGCAGGGAGAATAAATTGATTGATTCTAAGTCCTTATACGCAAGTATATCTAACCATCCATCTTTTATTTCTATTTTTCCGGAAAATTCTGTGCATTATATTTATGGCAATGCCTCATTGACAAATCTCGCGCAGAACCAAAAATTTGTATTCTGTGGGGAAAATGATCCAATATATCTTAATGAAAATTATTCTATAGAAATTTTAATACAACCATACGAAGAGCAAGTAGCGTATGCAGCCATACTAGGAAACCATCCTGGTAATGGATGTGAGGGATTTGTTATTCAACAAAATGATCTGAACCAGAATGAGTACATGTTTGTCTTTGGAAATGGGACGGTATGGTTTCCGAACATAAAGTTCAATCTTATTAAAAATAAATTAAATGATCTATTAATACGGGTAAGGCAAGATCAAACTACCATTTACCTTGACGGAAAATTCATCGATTCGATTAATACAACTGAATCAATGAAAAACACAGATATGCCTCTTTATATTGGTAATTGGATTGGTGGAGATCGTCCATTCAATGGGATTATTAAAGAGATTAAAATCATAAATGGTGATCAAATTCATTAGGAGTTTATACAATGAGAGCATCAGCTTTATCAATTAGTCCTCTGTCGGTTGCGGCACATCTTACAGCAATAGCGCTCTCTTCAGTTATATTGATCTCGGTATTGGATCTGTGGAATGCAGACCTAAGAATACCCCTATCTTATGGAGGAGATTCCCTCCTGTGTGGTTCATTAATCAAAGGGATAATCGATAATGGGTGGTATCTTCATAATGTCTATGTCGGCGCTCCGGATGGCCAGTATCTCTATGACTACCCAGTAAATGCAAACCTGGACATAATAATAATGAAGATAATCTCTGTTTTCTGTGCAAATTACGCGATTACGATGAACATCTATTTTTTATTGACATTTATACTGACTACTATCACGACCATGTTTGTTCTCCGTCATTTTAAGACCTCTTATCCACTATCTATTCTTGGTAGCTTGCTTTTTTCTTTTGTTCCTTATCATTTTCTAAGAGGTGAGCCCCATCTAACATTAGCCGCATATTATATGATTCCACCTATTATTATGGTCATCCATTGGGTATTTATTAGTACCTCATTTTTGCTCATTTCCTCTGAAAATAAAATATCTGGACTAAGGCGGTTGAGCCAAAAATCCATAATGTGTATCGTTATTTGCGTGCTAATATCCTCAACATTCATATATTATCCATTTTTTTCCTGTTTCTTTCTCTTGATTGCAGGGATATCTGGCTATATTTCTCAGCGAAGCAAATATCCCCCGCTAAATTCAATTATACTGATTTTAATCATCATTATTGGCGTTTTAACGAATGCGTCTCCTAGCCTTATTTACCAATATGAAAATGGAAAGAATCCGGAAGTGGCAATTCGAGGCCCCGCAGAATCCGAAATATATGGCTTAAAAATTGTTCAACTTCTTATGCCGATAGGCGGACACCGGACACAATTATTTTCAAGATTAGCTGGGTATTACTCTGGAACTGCTCCTCTGATTAATGAAAATGCAGTTGTATCTCTCGGCGTCTTAGGCAGCTTAGGTTTTTTGCTATTGATAGGCTGGGCTTTCTATCGGATTTCTAACGGATTGAAACTAAACGCTGAAAATGCGCTAAGTCTTATAAATGAGTTAAGCATTCTAAACATATCGGCTATCCTGTTGGCTACGCTTGGTGGTTTTGGAAGTCTATTTGCTTATCTGATTTTTCCTGAAATCAGGTGTTACAATCGAATAAGCATATTTATCGCATTTTTTTCTCTCTTTGCAGTTGTTCTGGTTTTAGATGCGCTTTCGCGGAAATATGCAAAGAGTCATACCTCGCGATTCCTATTCAATGCATTTATCTGTATTGTGCTCATATTTGGAATGTTGGATCAGACCTCCAGTTCGTTTGTTCCACCCTATGCATCAACCAGGGCGGAATATTTAAATGATGAGCTTTTTGTAAACAATATTGACGCACTAATGCCGGAAAATGCTATGATATTTCAGTTGCCTTATGTGCCTTTTCCGGAATATCCTCCTATCAATAAAATGAGCGATTATTCTCATTTTAAAGCCTATTTGCACTCAAAGGATCTACGTTGGAGTTACGGTGCGATGAAGGGAAGGCAGACGGACGCCTGGCAGAGACTTGTTGCGAGCATGCCGGTGGAAGATATGCTCAGGACGCTTTCACAGACTGGCTTTGCAGGTCTCTATATAGATAGCTATGGCTATCAGGATGGGGGGTCTAAATTGATCGCCGATATCAAACAGATTCTCAGGGTGGACCCCTTGATCAGCGATGATAAACGGCTATGCTTTTTCGATATGACAAAATACAATGAGGAGATCAAAGCAGATTCCTCCGAAAATGGAAATATCAAAATTGCATATAATTCCGGTTGGCAGGACCAGGAGGACTGGGCCGGCATCCCGACCCGATGGATGCAAGCAGATTCCGAAATTGTTGTATTCTCTCCAGAAAATCGTACATCAACTCTGAGCATGAGTGTGCAAAGCTTTTATCGCAGCAGAACGCTGATGATCTCCTCAGGCGACTCGCCTGTAGCGCAAATTTTCGTGCCCACGAGCTTCATCAATGCAAGTGTTCCCATATCACTTGAAAAAGGAGCTAACACCGTGCATCTGCACGTTCCCGAAGGTTGCGAGCGGCCGTGTGATATGCCTGAGCTAAATAATGCCGACTCAAGATTCTTGAGCGTGGCGATGCAGAACCTTGATGTGGAGTACATTAATACTGATTGATGTCTAAATATGCGCGGCATTTTGAGCATATTTGTGTTTTTCTAGGAAGGATTCAAGAGAACACAATACGACTGCAGGATTTCCAGCAACAACCGTATTTGGGGGTACGTTTTTCGTCACTATGCTCCCCGCACCGACGATTGAATTTGCCCCGATAACAACACCCGGCAAGACCATTGATCCGGCACCTAGAAACACATTGTCCTCAATCTTTACTTTTTTAATTTCTGTAAAACCGAGGTGATTTTTTGTGCTGCCATCATGCGCAAGTACATGAACGCGTGGAGCAAACGTCACATTGTGACCTATCTCTATGTGATCACAATGTGGCGGGTCCAGAATTGTATCGAAATGGATTGTGCAATTATGACCGACCTTTAGCCCTCTGACGATCAAATGAGATACATCCATTCCTACAGGCATAGCAGGTGAGTCTTCTATTAGCCACTTGGCTCCGCTTTTTCTAAACTCCGGTGAATGCACTAACGCGCGCAAAAATTGGTCTTTGCTAAGACCATTATCGAGGCGCTCAGTCCAATATTCGACAGCTCCGATGTCCGGATCGCGATCAAAAAGTATACAATATGCCGCGGAAATCAAACTATTTATTTTAGAACTCATATCTTATCGCCACCATTTTTCTTTTGGTAGTTAATTATCTCATTCAATTTTGTATAATGTTTTTGGTTGCCCGATCGGTGATCCCTAATTTTACTATTCTCAGAATAAAACTTAAAACCATACCGTCCCAATGCACACCGTTCAGCCTCATTTTGTGCTAGATATTCGAGACACGCTTCTGCTTCCAGGTCATCTCGATAATATAATCCGCAATTTCCTTCTATGCATAGTCCTTTTAGGTAAGAGTCTTTTTCAGGGACTAATAGTGGAACCTTATTTATCAATCCAATGACGACCTCATTCATATCTACTTCATCGCCTACTACCCACAGAGCCTGTGCTAACGGCACCTGATCTCTTTGGAGCCAATCAAGTAGCAAAAATCTAAATTGAATTTTTAGATTTTTATCATTAATTGATTTCATGGCTTTTGCACATGTGGGGCTAATTATATGTCCTATGCAGGCCACTAGTATTTCTTCTCGTATTTGCTTTCTTTCGATTGATATCCCATCATTATATATCTTTATAATTTTAGATATTTGGTTCTCAAAGGTATTGCTTTTAATTTTGCTATGGGCATTCTCTCCGAATGTTATGATTTTGCCTGGGTTTGAGATAAATTCTAGCATCTTGCTTGCGAGATCTCTTGAATTGGCCGGTTCAAATAGGTAGCCAGTATTTCCATCCTCTATAAGTTCTGGATTTCCTCCTATGTTTGAGGCGATAACCGGGATCCTTGATGCCATTGCTTCTGTGATGGTGACTGGCTGGTTCTCTGGCCAAATCGATGGCAGTATTAGAACATCAGTTTCAGAATATGCTCTGTCGATCTTGTCTATCCTTCCCCAAAATTCCACTAGATCATCAAATCCCTTTGATTTTACTTGTTGCTTGTATTTTTCAAAAAGCTCACCCGTGCCTATAAGATTGATTTTAAACCGGTGATTTTTGCTAATAAATGGCAAAGCATCCAAGAGAATGTTTAATCCCTTATGGGCGCCAAAATAGCCTATAAATGTGAATCTTATATCGCTATTCTCTATATTTTTGCGGATATTATCAAATCTATTTACGTCTATTCCATTCCAAATAACCCTGAATTTCTCCTTAGGGAATCCTGCATGAATATATGCATCCGCTAGGTACTGGCTAGGGGATATGAAAATGTCTACATCATTAAATTGCATCGCAAGGAAATCATTTCGCATGCTGATTGGAATATTCTTATAATATCCTTCAGTGATAAATGGCATGCATTCCTCACATTTGAAATAATTCCTGCAAATGTTTTTTTCATCTTTTAGGATTGTATTTTTATAACAGAAACCCCAATGGTCATGCAGCGTCAAAACTGTTCGGAGATGCTTCTGTTTAGCGATATGAATAAGCGCTGCAGACAATCCAATAAGGTTATGAAAATGCACTATGTCTGGGGAAAAGCTATCAAGGATATTATTGAAGTGCTCTTCTACCTGCTTGTGAGTAAAATTAAAACTAGACTGATGGAAGTCCTCCCAGTTGAGTGTAACCCTATATACTGTTAAGCCGTCGTAGGTATCTTTTCTAAGGGAATGTCTTTCACCATGACCTTGGATATCGCCCGCGAAGATTATGACGTCATGACCGAGATTCTTTAAAACCTTGGCGTGATCGTGAGCTATCAACTCTGCACCGCCAATGAAGTGGGGCGGATATACATTGCAGCAGATTATGATCTTATTCCTCATATTGAGATTTCTCATGGTATTTGATTTCTATCTTTGATAATTTTATGCATCATATTGGCAGAGCAATTAAAATTAAATGCGCCATTTCTAACTGCCGGGCTAAAATATGCCAATGCGAGTCCGCCCCACATTTCTCCTCTTGCGGGGCCATTATCCTCTATTATTCTTCCTGGGATGAAATCTATGTCGATCCAATGCACATATTGCGATTTCTCCCATTTAGCCTCCAACATGCCACGGCGACATTCGGGATTAAAGCTATCATGCATCATTACAAATAGTGGCTTCTTTGGCACATATGAAAGCAAAGTTTCGATATCGCGTTTGATCCCCTCCGCAGAATGGTCTCCATCTATTAATATAAAATCAACTGAAATATTTTCGTTGTTGAGTTCATTTAATAGCATCGGCAAGATTTCGGAGGATTGTCCTGTGAGGAAGCATACATTCTTGAAATATCCAAATTTTTCTGGTATGCTCGGATCAATATCGATTGAGAAAACCATTTTTGAGTACTGTGAGATAAGTGATAGGGACCCTCCTTTATAGGTGCCTATTTCAATACTGCATCTGGGCATGATGCGCGACAGCAATGCGGTCATTGCCAGCCGCTCTGAATGATTCATTTGCCAATTTTCGCATAGGCATTCTGGATAAAGGACCTCTTGCCAATCATAGTGATTCATTGAAATCGGACCTTTCTTATCTCTTGTATTTTCTGGATTTTGCGATTTTAATATAGAAATGAACTCCTGGGTATATTCGTCCCATAATTTTATGTTTCTATTGACTGCCTGCTGAGATAACTTTCTCACTAAATTCATGTCCGATGACAATTTATAGATCGACTCAGATAGAGCTTTCTCATCTAGTACATTGGTCGTCAGACATCCACCGTCTGCCGCAAGCTCGGCCATGACCCCCTCTTGATGACAGATGCAGGGACACCCATGCCAGAGGCTTTCCAGTATAGGCATTCCAAAACCTTCTATAAACGAAGGGTATACAGTGAATGTTGCCTCTTCATAGAGCTTGTGCAATTTAGCATCATCAACAACACCAAGCCATCTGATGCGCGGGTTCTTTGCCGAAATATCTTCTGCATAATCGGCAATATCGAAAGCTCCTGCGTAGCGGTTACCCACAAGCGTTAAGCTCCAGTCCAGTTCAGGATGGTTCGTTTGCATCAATAAGCAGGATTCTATAAGTTTTTTATGATTCTTTCGTGGCTCCAACGTAGATACACATAGGATATCGATTCTGTTCTGATGGTCGTATTCGCGATTCTTTAGACATCTTTTAGAGCCACTAAATTCGCCGGGAAGCAAATTGGGAGTTAATGTGCAGCCCTTGATCTGATTATCTTCCCAGAATTTCTTTAAGCAATCCGCAGAATATTTTGATATTGGGATTACAACGTCGCATTCGGCAAGTCCGGTCATATAATGGCGGTGATTGTCTCTTGTGGATTTATCCTTGCATAGTTCTGGATACAATACTGGAATGGCATCATAAAAAATCGCTGCTAGATGTATCCCATTTGATTTCCCATAATGACGAATCTGGCGGGCGCGGTCTTCATTAACGGTTTCCGTGAAAAGCAACCAGCGATTACTATTGCAAATGATGGGTAGCTGCTCCCGGAGAGCAATTCGCATATTGGGCTGTGATAGCATTCTGTTATCGGTCAAAATCGGCCCGTTGAATTCGCTTAATTGATGAAATTCTTCTTTCGTAGGCAGGACATGACAATTTGCAGTCTGGTCCCAAACTACAAAAATCGGATTTAAATATTTTTGGAATTCCCTACTCAACCTGCGAGTAACACGGACAACTCCCGAATTTGCGGGATCTTTAGCAGCATTTGTCACGTCGATAATAAGTGAGATACTTTGGTTTGAATTTGAAGCTCCATTTATAAAGATCTCGTTATACTCGCGTATTGCACGATCCCATGTAAAATAGCTATGAAACTTTTCGGAGGCTGCTTTCATCGTCTCGGAGTCCAATCCGCACCCAAGCAAAATTTCGCAGGATTTAGAGGCCATTTCATCTTTATTGCTGCATAGGTACCAGGGATGCAAAATCACTTCTGGATGCGCACCTATGTTAAAGGCCATTACAGGGCGGCCTAGCCATTGCATTTCTACAATTGGTAAGTTAAATCCTTCCCAAAGAGAAACAGTTATTCCAAGGTCAGTCTTTCCCATTATGGTTGTCAATTCGTCATCATCCGGAAAGCCTATCGGAAATATCTTCTCTTTAATATCATGTGGAATTCTAATATTTGAGGGGTCTGCTAATATGAGTAATACACAATTGGGTACCTTCTGGTGTATTTGTCGAAAAACATCATACGCAGCATCAGAATTTTTATAGCAATTCGGCTCCCACCGCCCCAGACATAGAATAATTTTTTCCCCTTTGGATTTTAATTTATTAATTAAGTCAACGGATTGTGAGTCTAATTTTTTCAGGTTGAGGTTATCCGCAGACCACATGGCCATACCCATATGATCTGCGCCAAGCAAAACAGAGCGGACCGGGACTCTACCATTGGCATCTTTTTTGCTTTGAGAATTAGCAATGAAATCGCTAATTCCGATAATGAGTGTTGTTTCCTCTAAATACCTCTTTCGCAAGGAGCGCAATTTTTCCTGAACAATTAAGGAACCTCCCGAATAACCTTCGAGTGGTACTGCCCCAAAATCCATAAAGATCACATTCCTGCAAACTTCATTAAGGAATGGAATCGCCGAGAAAAATGGCCACCCTCCTATTAAAATTATATCCGGTGAATTATCTCGATCAAAATAGTCCCCCCAAGAAGACTTAATCCATGATGCCGTATCTTCATTCAGATTTAAGTAATCCTCATCCAGGGGCATTTTTATAATATTGGATGCAAAAGTTCCAACGATGCCTTCATCGAACTGGTTTGCTATAATTGAAACACTGTGACCGAGTTCCTTTAATTTCTTTCCAATTATGATTAATACTCTATCCGCACCAAATCGAAAGAGAAATCGCTCATTACAAAGGAGAATATTCATATCTTGCTCCTGCAATTGATGCATTCATTTCTGCTTTTTAGAGCTGCCATTTCGATCCTTCATACAGATTGAATTTTTATTTCTTAACTACAACTGCATAATCTTGTGAACCAAATAGGATGTTATTTAATGTATTAATATTATAGTTATAGTTTTCTATTAAGTGTTTTTCTTTTTCATTGCTATGTTCAACATCTATTCTCCTCAGTCTTACATCTTCCGGTACGGGCGAGAGGAATTTTATCTCCATCTCCCTGAACCCGACAAATCCCAATATAAATCTTAGAGTTTCTGGGTGAATTGGCCTCTTGTGGCTTAAATCTATATAGAAATTGGCAAATGATGCAAACGATAAAGGATTGACCGTTTCGGCAATGAGAATGCCCCCAAATATGAGCTTTTTATAGCACAGACCGATCATCTTAATAAGGTAATCAGGATCTAAATGCTCAATAACCTGGTCGATAAAGATTCCATCTATGCTCTTGTCCTCAATCGCCTCCAAATACGATATGGCATCAATCACCTCTGCATCTAGTCCTCTCGATTTACAAAAGCTGACCATATCCTCATCTATGTCTATCCCTTTGCCAATTATCCCTCGCTCCTTTATGATCTCCAAAAATTCGCCTCGGCCACATCCTATATCAACTACGTTCTTACATGCTTCAAAATAAGGAATAAAGACTACTTGTCGTTGTTTTATATCCAATCGATGTCCTCTAAATTTCTCTTCGAATAGAAAATAATTAAGCCCGAATTCTTGTTCTATGGCGGGGGTCTTCATACTCTGATAATTCCCTATATTTCTATCAAGTATGCTGGCCAGACCTGCTCTACTCTCAATCTCCTGATTCATAGCTGATACGATGGCTTTGACTTGAGTAGCGATCTCATAGTTAATCTCAGCCCTTACTAGTCCGATCTTTTCGTCGACCTTATCGCCAATCTCCGATCTCACGAGCCCAATCTGCTCATCTACCTTCCCGTCAATCTCCGCCCTTACGAGCCCAATCTTCTCGTCGATCTTGCCGCAAATCTCTGATCTTACGAGCCCGATCTGCTCGTCAATCTTTCCTCCAATCTCCGATCTCACGAGCCCGATCTGCTCGTCAACCTTTCCTCTAATCTGCGATCTCATGAGCCCGATCTGCTCGTCAATCTTTCCTCCAATCTCCGATCTCACGAGCCCAACCTGCTCCTCGACCTTATCGCCAATCTCTGCCTTAACGAGCCCGATCTGTTCGTCAACCTTTCCTCCAATCTCTGACCTTATCCTCCCGGCGGCTTCATTCTCGAGCTCTATCGTCTTTTGTGATATCTCAGATATCCTTCTGGTCGTCTCGCTTACAACCATCACGGATGCACGTGCAGATGTCACAATTTGTGATATCTCCGAGATCTTTTTTGTGGCCTCGTTAAGGGTTCTCGCTACGCTTCCATTGAATTCTCTTTGTTTGTAGATCATGGGGTCTACATAGCGCCTGACTTCCCCATGCACCAGCTCTCTACCCTTAATGAGAAACTTTCCGGAATAGGGCCGATGGGAGCTTATGAAATAGCTATTGTTCTGAATGTCCCAGTTAGAATTAATATAATCGAGATCTCTTCGAATCTCATCTGACCATTTGAGCAAATCGCTTTTCTTTTCATCTAAAACCTGTTCCGCAGGCTGGCAAAGGCTCATCTGTTCTTCCGGTTGGCAAAGAATATGCTGCCCTTCTTCTTGGTGAGCGCTATTTTCCTTCCGTCTCTTTATGTTTTCCCGGATCTTCTGCATTATCTCTTCAACATTTATCTCTTCATCGCGAATCTCGAATGTATCCAATGCAAACACCCTCAGCTATGTGGCCCACTTTCAGCGAACCTCGAAGATTCCGGCATCATTTCCTTTGGCGACAATTTAAAGGAGTATGCTGTAACAATTATAAGCTTTGCCTTCATGGGACTCTACATTCTTGGAACTTTATGTTATTATGCATTATGTCAGAGCCAGATTCTGCACCGCCACGCTCAGGCACCTTCCATCAGGATTTTTGAGCTCTGGCTTATCACAAGGCCGCTCACACCCTTCCAGCACCCGTAGCCATATTGCATTCGCTCCCTTTGCGAGATGTATGGGCGTGCTGATGTTGATGAGATTTACGGGTACAACCACCTGCATTACCAACTCATCACCGGAGTAGATCTCTAGCGTCCGGTTACGGTAGAAACTGAGCGCATTCAAGCTCAATGTTGATATTTGGTTTTCAAGCGAGTTTACCAGCAGGGTGGCATCAGCCTGCATCCATCGAGTCGGCATGCCGGACCAGTTCTCGACATTATGGAAACCGCTCACGTAGAACAACAGGCTATTTTTTTTCCTGGCAACCGTTGTGTTCCTTGCCACGCTCAGAGATGTTGAATCGGGATTATTTGGCTCCGTCCCATAGCCCGGCCTTTCCAGGAGGGCGCAGGCCAGTCCCGCAGCTGCCGGCGCGTCGTTGTCCCTGTATAGAACGCCGCTTAGTGCCGTTTCGCAGGCCCGATGCCAGCCATTCTTGTAGAGGAAGAGATCTTTCTTAAGAAGATGGCAGCCTGAAAATTGAATCAGTTTATCGAAGCGTTGTTTATCATAATGCAGGAACCAGCCGTAATTATGGAGCTTGCCATAGGGAACTGTGATCACCATCTTGCCGCCTGGCTTCGTCAGGTTGCCCAACTCCTTGATAGCCTGAAGGTCACCTTCCTGGTCAAGAACTTGTGGACCCTGACCGTAAATGGTGTTGTCCCTGCCCACATGCTCTATGGTAGAAATGCAGAAGATCAGATCGAAGACAGCATCTCGAAAGGGCATCCTCCTCATGTCTCCCGCTACGGCAATCACATTGGGAACAACCCGGCTCGATAAGTCCAGGCCATAAAGTTCCGGTATTCCCTGGCCAAGGAGAGGGCTAATGTAGCGATCTTCGGCATTGGCATACCCAACGTCCAGAACCCTGCGCTCGCCCCGATAGCAGGAGGTTGCCCAAGGAATCTCTATGCAGCGCTCGGTGTCACCGGTTCCAAATGGCTGAAAAGGTAGCGGTAGAACCTCCCTCTGGCAAATCCATCGATGCCGGAGATTTCCCTCTCTGCCGCTAATCTCAAATGAATTTGAAATGGATACTTCGGTTATGCGACCCATTTGCAGGGAACCTCGAAGAGTCCATCATCTCTATCTTTTCGCAAGACTTCGAAGGAGTATTTCTTATCGATCCAATCAAAGACATTGCCTTCGTGCGTCTGGGCCGCAACCGTGAGCAGGAATCGCCCGGACAGCATCGGTATCCTCCCAATCTCCAAATCAATATATCCGTCGCCCTCGATCTTGTCAATAGTAGTATTTTTCAGCTCGGTATTGGTGCCGTAAAGATGTTGATCCTTTTCGCTGTACAGTGCAATGCCAAATACCGGATCGCAAATCCCATCCGGCGCGCTGTAGAATATTCTGATGGTCATGGGATCAAAAGAAGAAAACCTGCTGCTCTGCATGCCGAACTTGTCGAGGAATTTAACATCAGTTATTGTAACCTTTTTATCGCCCCACCTATTGGGCCTGGCAGGGGCGGTCTCCTTCTCAGCGGCCTCTTTCTCCCGGTTGCTTTCTTTTTCTCCATATACGTATTTATCCAGAATCTCTCCCGTCTCCCCAAAAGCCCTCTGCTCGCCTCCACCCAGGAGCAGCGTTCTATCGCAAAAGCGCCTGACTGCACCGAGGTCATGCGAGACGAAGAGAATGGTTACACCCTCCTTCCTGTAACGGTTGAAGACATCGAAGCATTTATGCTGAAACTCCATGTCTCCCACAGCCAGCACCTCATCAACTAAGAGGACATCCGGTTCAGTCTGAATGGCAGTAGAGAAGGCCAGTCTCACCTGCATTCCGGATGAGAGATTCTTGAGCTTCGTGTCCTCGAACTTGTGCAGTCCCGCAAAATCTATCACATCATCGATACTATCATTGATCTCTCTTCTGGATAAGCCCATTATGGTGCCGTAAACGCTGATGTTTTCCCGTGCCGTCATATCGGGATGAAAGCCTACACCCAGTTCCAGGAACGGCGTCATCTTGCCTTTGACCCGGACTGTTCCCTTTGTTGCCCGCAAAATATTGGCTATGATCTTGAGAAGCGTGCTCTTGCCTGAGCCGTTGTCTCCGATTATGCCCACGCATTCGCCAGCTTCCACCTTAAAGCTGATATCTTTTAATACTGAAAAGGTTTCAAAACTGTTGGGCCTGCATAGTCCCATCAGGTTCTCAAATAGCGTGGTCCTTTTCTCATGGGGAATCTGGAAGGTCTTCCAGATATGGTCCATCTCTACCGCCATCCCAGACCCTACTGCCATCCTAGATCGCCTCGGCAAAATTAGGCTCCAGTCGGTCGAAGATCAGGTAACCTGCGAAAAGCACCAGCAATGATGATAAAGCCAGATAGGCCAGACTCAGTGGTTCCGGCCCCGTCCGGTAGAGAATACAATCACGCATCATTGTTATTATCTGGGCCATGGGGTTGATCATTACCATCCAGCGCACATTCTCCGGAAATATAGTGATAGGGTATATAATTGGCGTGGCAAAGAATCCGATCTGGACAATAACCTTCCAGATGAACTGCACATCTCTGAAGTAGACATTCAGGGCAGCCAGGGCCAGAGACAATCCCAGGACTATAAGAAACTGGCATGCGAAAATGGGTGGAAAATAGGCTACAGTCATGCCTGGCATAACTTGGAAGACTGCCATGAATATTATGAATACCAAAAACTCCAGCGCAGTCATCATGAGCGCCATAATGCAGGTGGATATGACGAGAATGTCGCGCGGAAAGTAAACCTTCTGCACCATGCTTGGTTTTCCCACAATGCCCCAGATGCTCAGAGATGTTCCCCTGTCCAGAAAATTCCAGAGGATTATCCCGAGGAGCAAGAAAAGCTGGTAGTACTCTACCTGAATGCGCATGAGGTTTGTAAATACGACATAAAGGACGATAAGCATAAGCAGTGGATCTAATAGCGACCAAAGGAAGCCCAGAGCGGAATTTTTATAGCGCAGCTTGAAATCGCTCCAGGCTATGCGAAGAATTAGATCACGATACCTGCAAAGCTCTTGAATGTGATTAGCGGTCAGCAACTTCTACACCTGACTTTCATTCTATCTGGCTGATTGGATGCACTCGGATTTTATCTCTGAAATCGGCATGAGATGCAATTGATCTCAGTCCTGCGCGATGATAATAAACCTTTGCATGCGTCTTTCTGCCTGTTGGCGATCATCCTGATAGCGATGCAGGTCCTACGCTGTACGGTTCTGCTTCCGGAGTGCTTCCTTTCTGGCATCCTGCGCGGCCATTAGGTCTGGCTTCATCTCCAGGGCTCGGTCAAAGCAGGATATCGCCTCATCATATCTGCCCATCTTCAAGAGCGTTGTGCCTTTGTAGTACCAGGCCATGAAGTTTGATTGATTGCGGGAGATTACACTGTCATAAATAGGCAGGGACTCGTTGTACAGGCCCATGCTCTGGGAGACTCCCGCGCTCTCCAGGTCGCGCTGGTCCTGAGCGTCCACTCCCTGCGGACTGGTGTCGGGAACCGAGCCGACAAAGAGCAGGCCGATCATGATCAGAGCCAGCACTCCTGCGAAGAGGACGCCGTAGAGAACCCGGACCAGAAAGCGGCTCCGGCTACTATTGCTATTTAGAAGGGGGAGGGATGAAGCGATTCTATCCGGCCCGGCCAGCGATACTATCCCGGCAGCCGTCAGCAGGACTCCAGGAATGATCCAGCCAGTCCAGCCCATGCTTGCGTAGGACCCTGAGGCATATCCAACCGGAAACCCCGCCAGTCCGCAAAAGACAATTGCTCCGCCCAAATTCACTCTTTTCACCGGATAGAGCAGAGATGATACCGCCCCCGTCATCCCCAGCAGGATAAAGATGATGGCTCCCGTTTCCGGAGAGATGAAACTGCCTTCAATCCAGCTTCTGGGAATGTGCGAGGATACGGCAGAGACGATAAACCATAATAGCTCAAGGCCGCCGACGAGGATGCCAAATAGTCCTCCAATAACGCCCGGAATGGTCACGATTGCCTTTGCCATGCTGCAAACGCTCCTTGCTGATAGTTTATCTCCATATCAACAATCATATATTTAGCTTTCCATCTGTGCGTGGGCTTCGGCTTTGGTCAAAGGATCTTGTTCAAAGGATCTTCTCAGCCATCCAGAAGACCGCCATCCCGGAAATCACCGTCCAGCCGAGCGATCCGGTCCTGAGGGCGACGAAAAGGGTTGGAATTGCCGCCAGCGATTTGGCTGAAATCAGTTCCAGATGGCGCGGGCTTCCGGAAAGAAATAGCTCAGAGAATACCAGGGCGCTCAGGATCGCCGCCGGGATCATGTCCAGCCACTCGATGAGCCAGCAGGGCAGCTTTCTCTGAGCGAGAAGGAATAGGGGCAGGTAGCGGGGAATGTAGGTCACAATCCCCATGCCGATTACCAGCAGCAGGTACTCAGTTTCCTGCACAGAGACCCCTCCTTCTTCGGGCATATCTCTTGAGGGCAAATCCGGCCGTAGCTCCCAGGAGCGAAGCCATAATAACAAAGCTGTTTCCGGAAACGACAAGCGATATTGCGACCGCCGCCGCTCCGGATATGATTGCCGTCAATAGGTAGATCCGCCCTCTGAGCTGAAAGGTTAAAAGGCAGAGGAACATGGCGCTCAGCGCGTAATCGATTCCATAGCTTCCCGCGAGAACGAACTGCCCGGCAAATCCGCCGAGAATTGTGCTCCCGATCCAGGTGAAATTGGTGAGCTGGTTGACTGCCAGGGCTTGATAGCGATCCCAACCACCTTCTCGAAACCTGACCAGATTTATAGCAAAGCTCTCGTCAGTGACTCCATAGGCAAAGAGGGAGAGGAATCTTCTGCTCTCGCCGTGCAGATAAACCGCCAGGGACGAGCTCATCAGAAAGTGCCTCAAATTGACTATGAATGTGGTGAGAATGATGGATAGGGGCGCAGCGGCACTGCTCAGCATGGCCACGGCGATGAACTGGGAGGACCCGGCATAGACCAGTACCGACATGAGAGCAATATCCAGCAGATCCAATCCCGCCTTCTGGGCGAGGACTCCGAAGGCAAAGCCAAGGGGGAGGTAGCCTATGCATATGGGCCAGGCGGCTTTGATGCCCCGCAGGATTAGGTCGAATCGATTCACAAAGAGCTACTTTCATTTGATGAGATATCCTTTTTGGCCCCCGATGTGCTCCAGGGCGCTCACCCTGCCGACGCGTGTCGCATCAAAGCATTCCTGAGACACAATCGAGCAAACAACCAAATATCTTGCGAATGCATATCATGGGTGACATGAAGCTGAAAATCAAGATCGCCGGAGACAAAGTGCATGATGTGGGCTACAGATACTTCCTGATGAGCATGGCAATGGCAAATAGAATTCGTATGTTTGAAGCCCATAATACAGAAAGCATTGATGGGGAAGAGGTCTTGGCCTTCGCAGATGGCGATGAAGAAGCCATTGAATCCTTTCGCGCCTCGGTAAGGGCCAAACGTCCCGCTCGCTCGAAAGTGTCGAATATCATCTTTGATGATTTCAAGGGCGATATCATGAAGATTGGAGAATATGCCCAGTTCTGTGCCACGGTTCAATTGAACAAAACCATCCCGATGCTTCTGGATATGAGGGATGATCTCCAGGCAGTGCGAAAGAATACCGACGTAATACCGCAGGTGAAAGCAAACACTGACGCGATCATTGAAGAGATCAAAGGTTTGCGCGAAGATTCTTTTATATCTTCTCTTGCTTAAAATGCCCCTTATGTGTAAGGAGTTTAGAAGCCTCATCTCTCTGGAAGAAGCCCTCTCGATAGTTCAAAGCCACCTTCTCCGCACGGCAACGGAGGCTGTGCCGCTGACGCTCGCAGCAGGCCGCATCCTGGCAGCTCCTGCTATTCGTGCCGCTTTAACACAAATGACTATAATTGCCAAAAGTATATCATTGTACCATACAACTCAAGAATAAGACAAAGGAGAGAGGATATGATAATCAGACATTATCTGCTAATTTTGATGCTCACGATGATGACTTGCACGGCATTAAATGCAACAGCACTTGGAGAGGATATAAAAGAGCAAGACACAAAATGTCTAGCAACTGCCCTTATGTCTGAGGCATCGGTAGGTACTTATGAGGAACGTGTAGCCGTAGCGTGGACTATTTTTAATAGAGTGAGTTCCTCAGAATTCCCTAATAGCATATGTGATGTCATAAACCAACGATCTCAATATGCAACCAATCAAGAGCCAACCTCGGAGTTATTGAATCTTTCCGAATTTCTAATTGCCAATCGTGGAAACGATCCTACAAGGGGTGCAATTTATTTCTTTTCTCCACGAAGCATGCCAAAGGTAGGAGAAGATACCAACGGTTATGATGTAGGCGGTGGTCTGCATGATATAGCTGGGATCGACAAAAAAGTCAACTTTCCCAGTTTTACTTTGACACAGGAATACGTTGGAGATCTCCAAGGCGTTCGACCTGCATACTACATGTTCTACCGTGAGCAGGTAAAACCATCAAAGACGAATGCCCGAGAAACGAGTCAACTCTTGATCTCAGATATGTCATTTACTCAGCCAGTAACCTGGAAAAAGACCTTTGGTGGGGCGGGCAATGATATTGGTACCTCTGTCCAACAAACCACCGATGGAGGTTATATCATTACGGGCACTACCATTGGTGCCTCTCCTTGCAACGTTGGTGGTGTAATGGTCTGCTGGCTTATTAAGACCGATGCCAATGGCAATGTACTCTGGGATAAAAAATTCAACGAATCGAGTGTTGGTACCTCTGTCCAGCAAACCATCGATGGTGGTTACGCAGTTTCCGGTATGGCAGGCGATTGTCAGCTGATCAAGACGGATGATAATGGTAACATACTCTGGAAAAAATCTTTTGGTTTTGGAGGATTAAATAATTATCTGGATTCTTCATTGCAACAGACCACAGATGGCGGATACATCTTATCCTGTTTTAATAGAAATTTTATTTGGATGTTTAAGACAGATGTCGATGGTAACCTAACGTGGCACAAAATAATTGAGGGAACAACTGATCCAAACTTTTGTGACCCTTTTGGTAAAAGCGGTTCTGTCCAGCAGACAAAAGATGGTGGATATGTCATAACAGGGATATTATCTAGGCAGAATAATTTATCATATGGTCAATACTGTCGGCTTATTAAGGCCGATGCCGATGGCAATGTACTCTGGGATAAAATATTTGGTAACTCAAGCTTCGGTGAATGCACATCAGTTCGACAAACCGATGATGGTGGATACATCATGACCGGAATGGCAAGTAGTTCTGGTTGGTCTATATGTTTGATTAAAGCAGACCGCGATGGCAACGAACTCTGGAATAAAAGGCTTAGAGGCTCCAGTAGTGGTGTAGGTTATTCTGTTCAGCAAACCAATGATGGTGGATACGTCATAACTGGGTCAATATGCACCAACGGTGCGTGTGGTTGCAGTTTGATCAAGACTGACGATAATGGCAATGAACTCTGGAATAAAACATACGGAGATTCAGGCAATGATAGAGGTCTATCAGTCCAACAGACGAAAGATGGTGGATTCGTCATAACGGGCATCCATAACGTAAAAGGCTCTGCCAACAGTCAAGATAGTTCTGTCTGGCTGATCAAGACCGATGCTGATGGAAATGTTATCCCCTCTGACGAGGATAGTTCGATCAGACTAAAGTCTGTCGATACAAAAATGCCCAAAACTGACCGAAATCCAACAAGTCATGAAGACGTAACGGAATCCCTCCAAAAAACACCTGATTTTGCTGGGATTTTAACTATTTCAGCACTAATTTGTGCCTTCGTCTTATCGAGGAAAGATTGAGATCTTGCCGGTGTCGCTCTTTACCAAGGAGCGAGGGTAATCTGGCTGCTCCTAGCTCCTCGAAGTACATATAACCTTTTTATCCCAACATGTATATTTTTTTGTTACCAGTATATATTACTATAATTATAGTTATATTTTTTTGCCTCAGAGCTCATTATGGTGGCTTCAGCCTATGCCACGGCTTTCTATTCCCAATGTTCGCGAAAATCCGGTATCGATCAATTGTCGAAGATCCATTCCATTGAGTAATGGATTAGGCAGTTAGACCAAAGACAGATTTCGGCCGATTTGTGTGTGCCACTATGAATAACATGCATGTTCTGGACGTGCGCCATCAAATCTTTTCACCTCACCACAATATCCTGCAAACCTTGCGCCTTCACGTGGAACGGAATCTCGCGCAAAGCGTGTCGGGCGCGAAGATCCTTTTATATCTTCTCGCGCCCAAAATGCCCCTCATGCGTAAGGAGTTTCGTAGCCTCATCTCTTTGGAAGAAGCCCTATCGATAGTTCAAAGCCACCTTCCCCGCACAGCAGCAGAGCCTGTGCCGCTGTCGATTGCTGCGGGCCGCATCCTGGCAGAGAAGATCGTCTCAACCCTTGATGTCCCGGGATTTTCCCGCGCCTCCAAGGACGGTTTTGCCGTGCAGTCAGGTGATACTCTGGATGCCAGGGAGGACCGCCCCATCAGTTTGCGTTTGGCTGGCACCGTGCCCATGGGCGCCCTCCCCCGCGTGCGCGTAGCCCAGGGCGAGGCGGCAGAGGTCTCCACCGGCGCCATGATGCCGCCTGGCGCAGACGCAGTGGTCATGATCGAATACATCCAACCGGAAGGGGATCGCGTCCTGATCAGAAGGCCGGTCTTCAGCACCGAGAACGTTCAGGCGGCGGGAAGCGATATCTCCTTTGGCGAAGCGGTCCTCTTTCCCGGCACAAAGCTCGCCGCGCGGGAGATTGGGGTTCTGGCGGCCCTTGGCCGGACGGAAGTGATGGCAAAAAGCCTCCGGGTGGCGGTGGCATCAACCGGAAATGAGCTGGTCACTCCGGGCGAGTCTCTGGCCTCCGGCCAGATTTACGACATCAATACCTACACCATCGCTGCGGCTGTAGCCGACTGCGGCGCACAGGCCATACCCTACGGCATCCTGCCCGACAGGAAGGAATCGATGGCAACGATGCTGCAAAAGATGGCTGCCGAGTGCAGCATGGTTTTGGTGAGCGGCAGCACTTCTGCAGGCGTCGGGGATATGATATTCACGGTTTTTGAGGAGGTTGGCCAGCTGATATTTCACGGTGTGAACTTCAAGCCCGGCAAGCCCGCTCTCTTCGGCCTGATCAATGGTAAGCCCTGCCTGGGTCTGCCCGGCTATCCCACCAGCGCGCTCGCCGTCTTCTCCAATCTGGCAGCTCCAGCCATCCGCGCCGTTCTGGGCGAGCGGCAAATTCGAAAAAAGGCGGTCGGCTCTCTCTCCGGGCCTCTGAGATTCGATGGCCGCCGCCAGATGTTTGCCGTGGGACTGTCAAAGGGCCTGGTCTATCCGGTGGACAAGGGCAGTGGCTCCATCACCACTCTGGCTGGCGCGGACGGCATTATCGATGTCCCGGTGGGCATGGAGTATCTGAAAAAGGGCGAGAGGGTCGAGGTTGAGCTGTTCGGTGTGATGGAGACTGCCGACCTTGTGGTGGCGGGCGAAAATTCCTGGCTTCTGGAAAAGCTGGCGGAGAGCATGCCCCTGCGCATAAAGCTTCTCAATAACGGCTCGATGCGGGCCAGGCTATTTTTGGAGGACGGAGTGGCTGACCTGGCTGCAGTCAGCGGACCGGAAAGGATGCCAGAAGGAATGCAGCTGGCCGGAGCGTTCACAAGGGAATTGGGCCTGGTCTTCCGGGATTGCGCTGTCCTGTCAGGCCTTTCCGGCCAGCGCATTGTGGGCTGGAACCGGGACTCTGCTCTGCACGGGGCATTTGAGCGGCACCTTCGGTCTCTGGGCCTCTCTCATCCCAGCTACGTGCGGGCGGCCAGGACTCATTCAGCGGTGGCGGCGGCGGTTGCCTCTGGACGGGCGGACGTGGGATTTGCAGAAAGCCGGGCAGCAGAGGACGCTGGACTTGGCTTTAAGCCGCTGGAAAAAGATGAGATCCGCCTGTTCGCCAGGCCGGAGGGCGTCGACTATGCCCCGCTCAGGTCCTTTGTTCTGGCAATCTCTCTGGCGGGAGGGGCTTGAAGATCTTCATCCTCCTCTCGTAGTAGCTGAGGGGATGCCTTATCCTGCGGCAGAGTTCGTCTTCACCAGGACAGTTACCGTAGGTGGCCATGGTGGCGCAGGCAGGTGGCTTGTAGCTGGTGCCGGTGGCTCCGGCGATGTGCTCCACCTGGTAGCGTGTTCTCTCCTCATCAAAGTCCGGGCTGGTGCTGAAGAGAGTCATGACCTCTTCAGCGGTCATGCTTATCTGCAAGAGAAAGCTCACCAGGGCAAATCGAGCGCTATGGGCCAGGTTAGTGCCTTTGGCGACATCTGTGAGCATCTTTTTGATGCAGGGGGGAAAGGCTCCTTCGTTGACCGCTCCCAGGTCGACTCTATCCCGCGCCCTGATGACATCCAGTTGCTCTTTGAGCGGCAGGAGGTATTCCTGAAGGGCGGCACAGGTCTTTTCGTCCACGGAAATGGGCAGGCCTTTCAGAATCTTCTCTCTGGCTGCTTCCTCCATGATCCGCATCAGCTCTTCTCTGGTAACGGTGAGGTATCCCAGTTGCAGGTCGCGGTTGGTCAGCTTCCATTTTGGACTGTGCATGCGATGCGCCGCCCGGATGTACTCGGCAAAATGGATTTTATAGGGTCCTGGACCCTGGGGGTGCAGCCCCAGGTCGTCGGCAATGGCAGCGAGCCCCTCTTTCTCTTCCTGCATCCTTTTGTAGGCCAGCTTTGCCTCAGCCAGGGCGTAGCGGCGCAGCAGAATGGAATCATCAAGGCATGATACCAGGATCCTTG
>Ga0116171_10000857_pt1 | contig 31668 bp, 25 predicted proteins | sample AD_JPNHW2_MetaG_FD_89798 | JGI IMG/M metagenome (GOLD analysis project Ga0116171, IMG submission 89798) | Active sludge microbial communities of municipal wastewater-treating anaerobic digesters from Japan - AD_JPNHW2_MetaG | ecosystem: Engineered > Bioreactor > Anaerobic > Digestate | place... | reverse complement strand
TTCCAGCGCATCATGACCGTCAACGAGGAACACAGCCGCAAGGTCCTCATCCTCGCGCCCACCCGCGAGCTCGCCGCCCAGATCGAGGGCGAGGCCGAGAAGCTCGGCAAGTACCTCGACATCAAGTGCGGCGCCTTCTATGGCGGCGTGAGCTACGGCCCCCAGATCGACATGCTCCGCAACAACGTGCAGGTCATCATCGGCACCCCGGGCCGCATCCAGGACCTCGTCACCCAGGGCAAGATGCTCCTCCGCGACGTGGGATTCCTCGTCATCGACGAGGCCGACCGCATGTTCGACATGGGCTTCATCGACGACATCAGGAAGCTCCTCCGCTACCTGCCCAAGGCCGAGGACCGCCAGACCTTCCTCTTCTCCGCCACCCTCGGCCTCAGGGTCAAGGATCTGGCCTGGGAGTACATGGTCGATCCCGTCGAGATCAGCATCGAGCCCGAGCATGTCACTGTCGATCTCGTGACCCAGGAGCTCTACCACGTGGGCAGCCACGAGAAGCTCCCCCTCCTCCTCGGCATCCTCGAGCGCGAGAAGCCCGAGAGCGCCATCATCTTCTGCAACCAGAAGTTCATGACCGAGGAGCTCGCCCGAAGGCTCAAGATCAACGGCTGGGACTGCGAGTACATCATGGGCGACCTGCCCCAGTCCAAGCGCCTCGAGATCATCGAGGACCTCAAGGCCGGCAAGGTCAAGCTCCTCGTGGCCACCGACGTCGCGGCCCGCGGCCTCGACATCGAGGCCCTCGACCTCGTCATCAACTACGACGTGCCCGAGGACGCCGAGTCCTACATCCACCGCATCGGCCGCACCGCGCGGGCGGGCAAATCGGGCAAGGCCATCACCCTCGCCTGCGAGAAGTTCGTCTTCGGCCTGCCGCCCATCGAGAAGTTCATCGGCAGCAAGATCCCCGTCCTCCCGGTCGACCCCGCCCTCTTCGGCGAGGACAGGAGCGCGGGCATGCACTCCGGCTACAGCCGTGATCGCGGTCCCGCCCGCAGGGACGGACGCGGCGGCAGGCCCGCGGCCCAGGGACGCGGCGGAAGGCCGGGCGGACACGATGGCCGCGACGGACGCGGCGATGGCAGGGGCGCTCCGAGGGGCGAGGGACGAAGGGACGATTACAGGCGCGATGACCGTCGCGATCAGCGCCAGGCGCCGGCCAGGGGACAGGGCCAGAAACGGCCAGAGACCGCGGGCGCACGTGGCCCGGACGGGAATCCCTACTCGGTCTCCCAGGACGAGAGGCTCAAGCGCTACAAGGAAAAGTACGGCACCCAGCCCTCCGAGGGACAGGGCCGCGGTCCGGAGGCCGGGAATGGCCAGGGCAAGCAGCGCGGTCCGAGGCAGCAGGCCCCCCAGGGAGCCCGCGAGGGACAGGGCGGACGCGGCGGCCAGCAGGGCCAGCAGCGAGGCGGCAAGGCCCCGAACCAGGGCCAGCGACAGGGCCAGCAGCGCCCCCAGCAGGGCAAGGGCCAGCCGCAGAAGGCAGGTGGCCAGAAGCCCCAGGCCCGGAAGGGCGCGCCGGCCGCTCCCGCGGCTGCCGCGAAAAAGCCCGGCATCCTCGACAGGATCAAGGGCATTTTCGGGAAGAAGAACAAGTAATCCGACAGGCAAGGCCCGCCATGGCGCGGGCGACGAGGCCCGGGGCAGCCCGGGCCTTTTCATATCAGAAAGAGGCAATCATGGAAAGACAAGGCAAGCCCTCAGGCCCCGCGGCCGCCCGGGCAAGGCGCATGGCGCTCATCGCGACCGCCCTGGCGGCCCTTGCCGCGGTCGCCCTCTCGCTCGCATCACTCGTTTCCTGCGCAGGCCTGCCATCGCGGTCCTCGCCCTATGATGGCGCCTGGCTCTCCGAGGCCTTCGGCTACCGCGCCGAGATCAGGGGATCGCGCATCGAGCTCTACGACATCTCCCTCGCGGGCTCGACGAGGCTCATGGCGGGCAGGATAACAGGCGACAAGATCGAGCTCTCGGGCATCCCCGGCCTGCCCCTCTCGGGTCGCCTCACGTTGGAAGGCCCGAGCCTCCGCATGGCCCTGAACGAGACCATCCACTACGACTTCATCGGTCTTCCCGGGGGCTCCGTCCTGCCGCCACCCGTACCCAAAACGCCCGTGGGCAACTTCGACGCGTTGGCTGCCACCTTTGCCGAGCGCTATGCCTTCTTCGGCGCGAGGGGCGTGGACTGGGAGGCCCGCGTAGCGAAGCTAAGGCCGAAGGCCGCCTCGGTCAAGGACGACCGGGAGCTCTTCGCCCTCCTCTCGGAACTCATCTCGCCCCTCGACGACTCCCATGTCGGCCTCTACGACCTGAGGGGCGGCGAATACTCGCCTGCGTCGCCCATCCCGTGGGAGGGCTCGGCCCAGCGCTTCGTCGACACGATCAAGGCCAGCTACCTTGCGGTGCCGCCTACGAAGGCCGCGGGAGGCAAGCTCGCCTGGGGCCGGCTCAAGGCAGGCCCCGCCTACATGGTCCTCACGGGGATGGAAGGTTATGCGAACGAAGAAACCGATCCCGGCGCAAGGGCGAAAGCCGAGGCCGCGGCGCTCGACGATGGCCTCGACCGCGCGCTTTCAGCCGCAGCGGGAGCGCCGGGCCTCATCCTCGACCTGCGCTTCAACGGCGGCGGCTATGACGCCCACGCCCTCCGCGTGGCGGCCCGCTTCGCCCGCGAAAGGAAACTGGCATACACGCGCGGCATCCCGAAGGGCGGCGCGCCCGGCGCCGTCGAAAGCTTCTATATCGAGCCCGCGCAGGCGAAGCCTTGCTGGACCGGGCCCCTCGTCGTCCTCGTCTCGAAACGCACGACAAGCGCGGCCGAGACCCTCTGCCTCTGCCTCGGCGCCTTGCCCGGCACGACCTTCGTGGGAGAGACGACGAACGGCGCGTTCTCGGACATGCTCTACAAGCGCCTGCCTAACGGCTGGCTCTTCACGCTCTCGAACGAGGAGTACCGCGATTCCAGGGGCATCTGCCATGAAGGCAAGGGCATCGAGCCTGACGTCGCGGCGCCCATGGACCTCGGCGCCGCGGCGGAAGGCCGTGACCCGGCCCTCGACGCGGCGATAGCGCTCATCGCGGGCCGAGCTCACACTATGCCGTAGCGCTTGATCTTGTAGAGGAGGGCACGGCGGCTGATGCCGAGCTCGGCGCAGGCCTTGGTCCTGTTGCCGTGGCACTTCTCGAGTGCCCTGATGATGGTCGCCACCTCGGTGTCGGTAAGGGAGACCGAGTTCTCGGCGACCTTGGCCGCCACCGCGGCGCGCGAGGGTCCGGGCGGGACGTTCCTGAGCGATTCTATCGACAGCGGAACGCCATCCGTGCCTTGGGCAGGACCCGATGCGGGAAAGGGATCCCTGGGGACGGCGCGCCTCCGCGACGGCAGATCGATGTCATCGGCGCGTATCGTATCGCATTCGCAATAGATGGCGGCGCGCTCGAGGATGTTCTCGAGCTCCCGCACGTTGCCCGGGAAGTCGTAGGACACGAGGAGGTCGAGGGCGGTTTGCTCAAGGTGCGAGGGCCCGCGGCCCGTGCGGGTTCGTAGCCTTGCGAGGATCGCGCCCGCAAGGACGGGCACGTCCTCGAGATGCTCCCTCAGGGGCGGAACGTCGATCCTCACGACGTTGAGGCGGTAGTAGAGGTCCTCGCGGAAGCGGCCTTCCTTGACGAGGGTCTCCATGTTCCGGTTCGTCGCGGAGATGATCCTCGCGCCGATGGGAATGTCGTGCTGGCCGCCGAGCCTCCTTATCTTTCGCTCCTGGAGGACGCGGAGTAGTTTCACCTGCAGCGGCAGGGGCATTTCGCCTATCTCGTCGAGGAAGAGGGTTCCCTCGCCCGCGAGCTCGAAGAGGCCGAGCTTGCGCGTATCGGCTCCCGTGAAGGCGCCCTTCTCGTGGCCGAAAAGCTCGCTCTCCATGAGCTCCGCATGGACCCCGCCGATGTTGATCGCGACGAAGGGATCGGAGGAACGGCCCGAGCGCGCATGGATCTCGCGCGCCACCACTTCCTTTCCTGTGCCGCTCTCGCCCGTTACGAGGACCGTCGTGGCCGAAGGCGCCACCTTGTCGAGGAGGCTCTTGAGTTCGCGCATCGCGGGTCCGTCCCCGAGGAGGCGGCCCGAGGCCGGCTGGGTCCTCGCCTCGGCCTCGATGAGATCCTCGCGCTTGCGGCTCGAGACGAGGGAGCGCACGCGATGGATGAGCTCCGCGGGATCGAAGGGCTTGATGAGGTAGTCGTTCGCGCCGGACTTGAGGGCGCGCACCGCGTCCTCGATCTCGCCGAAGGCGCTTATCATGACCACGGGCGTCCGGATGCCCTCGGAGCGCATCCACTCGATGAGCTCCTGTCCGTTCATGACCGGCATCTTGAGGTCGACCACCGCGGCGTCGAAGGACTCGGAAAGGATGAGGGCCGCGGCCGCGTTGCCGTCCTCGGCCGCGATCGACTCGATTCCCTCGAGAGAGAAGAGGCGCTGTATCGATTCCCGGATATTCCGTTCATCGTCGACGACAAGGACTTTCATGTTCGTTCCTTTCCCTGGATCGCAGGAAGCGTCACGCGGACCGCGCAGCCGCCACCCTCCCGGTTACCGATGATTATGTTTCCCCCGGCGGCCTCGGCGAAGCGCCGTGAGATCGCGAGACCTATGCCGGTCCCGCGGCTTTTCGTCGTATAGAAGGGATCGAAGACCCGCTCCCGCGATTCCTCGGGTATGCCCGGTCCCCGGTCGAGGAAGTCGATGAGGATACTGCCGTCGTCGCGGGAAACCGCGATCGCGAGGCCCTCGGCCGGTCCGCCCGACTCGACGGCGTTACCGAGGATGTTGTTGGCTATGGACCTGAAACGTTCGGGGTCCATGCGCACGGGGAAGCGCCCTGGCGCGGCATCGCGCGCGGCCGTATCGCGCGCGGCGCCCTCGTGCGTCGGCTCGTCTCGCGCAACGCCGGCCGCGCCGGCGACGAGATTGCGGCCGCACATCGTGCGCGAAATTTCCGCAAGGGCCGTAGCGGCGTCGAATTCCTCGGGCTTGCCTTTTGGCTCGCGCAGGTAGTCGTTCACCCGGTAGGTGAGGGCGGAGAGCCGGTCCACCTCGGCGTTGATGATGCCCACCTCGCGTTTCGCGTCCTCGGGTACGAGCCGCTCGAGGATGCTCGACTGGAGCCGGATCGACAGGAGGGGGTTCTTGATCTCGTGCGCGAGGGTGCTCGCCGCCGTGCCGAGCACGACAAGGTTCCGCTGTTCCTCGATTTTCCTGCGGTATTCGATATTACGCATTATGAGGTTCCGCACAAAGAAGGCGAGGAAGGCTATGAGGAGCTCGACGATCGGGAAGAGCACGGTCCTGAAGCGGTTGGCCGACCAGTACGCGGGCTGGCGGATCTCGAGGTAGACGATCTCGGCCGTCTTGAGCGTGTCATAGAAGAAGGACCGCTGCTGGTCGGGGTCGGGCCTCGCCCCGTCCGGAGCCGCGCCCGGTGCGGCGGCGCCAGGCTCCCCGGCGTCGGGCGCAGTGCCGGGGCCACCGGGACCTGCGAGGGCCGCGCCGGCGCCGCGCAGGTCGGGCGGCTGCCTCGCGTCGCGGGGCTCCCTATAATCCTTGGGAGCCGGCGGCGGCAGACGGAAGGGATGGAGGAGGAAGACAAAGGAATCATTCTTCGGGTTCTCGATATAATGCCGCAGGCGGCTGTCGGGCTCCGGCATGGCGCCGGCGGGCGGAGAATAGGTTTCGGGAACCGTGCCCCAGGAGTATACCTTCGCCCCCGAAGACTCGTAGACTCCGATACCGACGATGCTCGACGAGAGCTCCGCCGAGCTCTCGATGGCCGAGCCGAAGTCCTCATGGTCACGGAGGCTCGCGAAGAGGTTGTTCATGGTCTCCTCGCAGCGGTTCGAGCTCTCGAGCCTGTCCCGCTCGTGCATGCCGCGGAAGATCACGACATTGACAGCGGAGGCGAGGAGTATGGCGAGGAGGGCTATCCCGATGCTTGGAGCATCGGCCCTGAGACGCCGCGCGAGCTCCGCCTTTGGCTGCGTCACGGTACGAACCCCGCGAGGGACGCGTCATCCTCGAGACCTGCGAGGGAGCGCAGGGCGGAGAGGCCGAGGAGGAAGTCGTAGCGCGCCTGGTTCCAGGCCTTGCGGTCGGTGCTCACGAGGGCCGTCGCATCCGAAAGCACGGAAGCCGACGAAAGCGAGAGCTTGTAGCTCTCGAGGACGCTGTCGTAGTTGCTCTCGGCATAATCGAGGGCCTGCTTCGAGGAACGGATCGACCTCGCCGACGATACCCAGTCGTAGACCGCGGTGCGGATGTCGAGTTCGAGCTGGCGCTTCGCCTCCTCGTAGTCGATGAGAGAGGTGGAGGCAGAAAGGCCTGCCGCCGAGACGTCGACCGCGGTGTTCCAGAAATCGAGGGGAATGGAGGCCGAGACCGAGAGACCGCCCGTGTAGCCCACGTCGGACCCGGCGAAGGACAGGCCGTTCGACCAGGAGGCGCTCACCGAGGGGAGGTAGCCCGTCCTGGCCCTGTCGGTCGAGAGCCTCGCGCGGTCGCTCGCGTAGAGGGCTTCCTGGAGGGAGGGGGTGTTGGCCTCCGCCGAGGCCGCGACCTTCGACACCAGGGCCTCGAGGCCGTCGTCGTCGAGATCGGACAACGTGCCCATGAGACTGTCGTAGGAGGAGAAGTCGACGCTTGCAACCTCGAGGGGCAGCGCGAGGCCGGTGAGCGAGGCGAGCTTCACGGTCGCGGCCTGGAGGGCGCGCCTCGCCTGGCTCACGCTGGTCTCCGAGGCCGCTTCCGCCGCCTTGACCTGGAGGAGCTCGGTCTTCGCAATTATGCCTGCCTCGAGCTTGGCCTCTGCCAGGTCCAGGCTCGCCCTGGCGGCGTCCAGGTCGGACTGGCTCGCCGCGAGGGCGTCCTTGCAGGCGAGGACCGCGTAGTAGGCCGAGTCTGCGGTCTCGAGGGCCGAAAGGAGGGCGGCCCTTGCCGCGACCTGGGCTTCCTTCGTCGCCAGCCTGTCGATGGCGAGGAGGATGGCGTGGGCTCCGCCGTCCCAGATGGGTTGCGTGACCGATAGGTTGGCCGATCCCGAGAGGGACACCGAGCCGCCGTAGGCCAGCGAGGCCTTCGCGCCTGCGGAGATCGTGGGGAGGTAGGCGTAGCCTTCTCCCTTTTCCGTGAGAAGGGCGCTCTCCACCGCGATGCCCGCCTTCTTGAGGGTAGCGGAGCGTTCGAGGAGTTTCTGCCGCGCCAGGGCCAGCGTCACCGGGGTAGCGGCGGCCGCAGGCGCCGTCGCGGCGGAGACCGCCGCGCCCGAGGGCATCGCCGTGCCTGCCGCGGTGCCGCCCGTCGTGGCCGCCTGCGCGGCCACGCCCTGCGCCGCGGCGGCGCCCATGATGCAGATCGCCATGAAGGAGGCGAGGGCCTTTATCGCAATGCTTCGCATATACTGCCTGCCTTATTCGTACCTGAGGGCGTCGATCGGGTAGAGACCGGCCGCCTTCTTCGCGGGATAGTAGCCGAAGAAGATGCCGACCGCCGCCGCGAAGCCGGCTGCCGCCGCCACGATACCCGGCTGGATGATGGCCGGCGTGGCCATGAAGGTCTTCAGCACCCAGCAGAGCCCAAAGGCGAGGAGGATGCCTATGCCGCCGCCGAGGAGGGAGAGGATCACCGACTCGGAGAGGAACTGGAAGAGGATGTCGCGCCTCCGCGCGCCGACCGCCATGCGGATGCCGATCTCGCGGGTGCGCTCGGTGACCGACACGAGCATGATGTTCATGATGCCTATGCCGCCCACGATGAGCGACACTCCGGCTATGGCCGCGAGCAGCGTCGTGAGGGTCTTGCTCGTAGCCGAGGCCGTGGCGATGATCTCCGACTGGTTCATGACCTGGAAGTCGTCGGTCTTGCCGGCCTGGATCCGGTGCGCCTCGCGGAGGATGCTGGAGACCTCGGTCTGGGCCGCGTCCATGAGGTCGGCGCGGCTGACGCTCATCTCTATGGAGTCGAGGTAGCGGTCCCGCGAGAGTCGCGTGAGGGCCGTGTTGAGCGGCACCATGATCACGTCGTCCTGGTCGTTCCCCATGCCTGTCGCGCCCTTCTTCGAAAGGACGCCGACGACCTTGAAGGGCGTCGTCTTGATGCGGATGTCCTGGCCGATGGGATCGTCGGTCCCGAAGAGCTCGGTGGCCACGGTCTGGCCGATGACGGCGACCTTGGCCCTGCCCTGCACGTCGGAATCGGTGAAGAACTGTCCCTCCGAGACGCCCCATTCCTTGATGACGAGGTAATCGGGCTCGACTCCCTGGACCTCGGTAGAGTAGTAGCCCGAGCCGTCAGCGCTGCCGCGGCCGCCCACCACGTTGAAGCTGCCCCGCGTCGTGCCGGAGATGGCCTGGAGGTAGCTCGACTCGGCCTTGATCCTGGCCGCGTCCTCGAGGCTGAGGCGGTTGGCGCTGCCCGGCCCGCGGGCCGGCATGACCATGAGGAGGTTCTGGCCCATGCTCGCGATCTGCTTCTGGATCTGGGCCTGGGAGCCCTGGCCCACCGCCACCATGACGATGACGGAGCAGACGCCGATGATGATGCCGAGGCTCGTGAGGAGGCTCCGCATGCGGTTGCGCAGGATGCTCCTGAACGAGAAATGGATGAGCTTGCCCGCGGTCATGCCGAGGCCTCCTCGATGGCGATGAGCGCGTTGCGCTCCTTCCACGCCGCCGCGGATTCCGAAGCGCGCTCGCGTTCGGTCATGACCTTGTCGGAGACGAGGCTGCCGTCCCGTAGCGTGATGACGCGCTTGCAGAAAGCCGCGAGCTCGGGCTCGTGCGTGACCATGATGATGGTCTTGCCCCGGTCGTTGAGGTCCTGGAAGAGGGTCATGATCTCGAGGGTCATCTCCGTGTCGAGGTTGCCCGTGGGCTCGTCGGCGAGGATGAAGGCCGGATCGGTGACCATGGCGCGCGCAATGGCCACGCGCTGCTGCTGGCCGCCCGAGAGCTGGGACGGCATGTGATGGACGCGTTGTCCGAGGCCGACCTCCTCGAGGGCCGCCTGCGCGAGAGCCCGCTGGTCCTTGCGCTTCGCGCCGCGCTTGTAGAAGAGCGGCAGCTCGACGTTCTCGATGGCGCTCGTCCTCGAGAGGAGGTTGAAGCCCTGGAAGACGAAGCCGATCTTCGAGTTCCTGATCTCCGCGAAGGCATCCGCGCCCGCGGTAGAGGTCTCGAGGCCGTCGAGGACATAACTCCCGGCCGTCGGCTTGTCGAGGCAGCCGAGTATGTTCATGAGGGTCGATTTGCCCGACCCCGAGGGTCCCATGATGGCGAGGAACTCGCCTTCCTCGACCTTGAGGTCGAGGCCGCGGAGGGCCTTCACGACGATGTCGCCCACCGTGTAATGGCGCTTGATCCCCGCAAGCTCGATGATGGCCATGTTACTCCGCCTTCTCCTTGAGGATGACCTTCATGCCCTCAAGGCCCTCGGCGCCGGATACCTCGGTGCTGACGCCGTCGGTGACGCCCACCGTGACGAGGACGCACTGGAATTCGCCGCTCGAATCGAGATACCAGAGGGGCTTGCGCACGACGACCTCGGTCTGCGCGGCCTCGCCCTGGGAGGCGCTGCCTGACGAACCCGAGGCGCTCCGGCGACGCGCGCCTTCGCCGGGCGGTCCTCCGAAGCCGGGGCCACCGCCGCCCATCAGGGCGCCGGTAAGGCCGCCCGTGCCCGAGCCGGTCTTCTTGGCGGCGTCGGCCTTGGCCTCGCTCGCCTTCGCCAGTTCCTCGTCGTACTTCGACTCGGCCTGGGCCTTCTCCTCGGGCGCGAGGTTTCCGAGCCCGGCGATGTAGACCTTCTTCGCTATCTCGGCAGCGCTCAGGACCGAGGGCGTGAAGCGGAGGGCCGCGTTGGGTACCACGAGGATGTCGGACTTCTTCTCCTCGATGAAGGAAAGCGTGGCGGTCATGCCGGGAAGGAGGCTCCCGTCCTTGTTGAGGGCGGAGATGATGACCGTGTAGTTGACGACGTTGCTCGACGTCGTGGGCACGAGGTGGATCGCCTTGACCTCGCCCGCGTAGGTCGTGCCGGGCCGCGAGTCGATCGTGAAGCGGACCTCCTGGCCCACCTTGACCGAGGCTATGTCGAGCTCGTCGACCTCGGCCTCGATCTCCATGCGCGAGAGGTCCTTGGCGAGGGTGAAGAGGGCCGTGGCGCTCGAGCTCGACGCCGCCACGACGCTCTGGCCGGCCTCGACGTTCTTGTCGAGGACCACGCCGTCGATCGGCGAGGTGATGAGGGCGTACTGATTGAGCTCGGTGTCGATGATGGCGAGGGAAGCCTTGGCCGACTCGAGGGTGGCTGCAGCGACAGCCAGGCTCGACTTGCTGGACTGGAGATCGTAATCCGAGACGAGTCCCTTCTGCGCGAGCTTGGTCTTGTTCCCATAGTCGAGGGCCTGGAGATCGTAGCTCGCCTGGGCCTTGTTGACTGCCGCCTGGGCGTCAAGGCGCTGGAGCTTGAGCATGTCTGTGTTGAGGGTGATGAGGACCTGTCCCTTCTTTACATGGTCGTTGAAGTCCGCATGGACGGACTCGACCCGGCCGCTCATCTGGGCCAGGACGCTGACCGTGGAGACAGGCTCCAGGGAACCGCTCGCCGAGATGGACTTCTCGATGGAACCTTTGGTGACGGTAGTGTATTGATAACTCTTGCTCGAGACCGCGCCCGCGGCCGGCTTCTTCGCCGTGACGCCAAGAAGCACGACTGCCGCGGCAACCACGGCCAGGGCGACCCCCGCAAGGGCCCATTTCTTCTTCATGATGGCTGTATCCTCCATACATTTCTCTAGTAGCAGTTAGCGTGCCAATTGAGAAAATGCAGGGAAATCGGGGAATGTGGGCATTCCACGGGTATGAAAAGCCTTGCGCAGGACAAAGGAGGATGGGGGAAGCGGTTTCGAGGGGAAAAAAAGGCCCTAGAAATCTTGCGCACTGCGCAATAATTCTAGGGCATCGTCCTGAATGCGGCAAGGCAGGTAGCCTCGCCGCCGTCCGTCGCTATTTATCGATCTGGATCCAGTAATACTCGCCAGAACCGAGCTTGTAGCCCGGGACGCCCATGAGGACCCAGGAGCCGTTGTCCACGAGGGCCACGCTGAAGCCCATGAAGCCGCCAAGCATGTCCTTGGAGCCATCCTTCGGCGTGAGGTTGTCGATGTTCGAGGGATCGTCCCAGGAACCCGACTTGGTCCTGTAGACCGAGACGCCGCCGCCCCGCGCGCTGCCGTAGCCGCCCGCGGCAATGGTCTTGCCATCGGCCGAGATCGAAACGGAGACGCCGAGGCCCTTGAGGTCGGAATCGCCCGAGATCTTCACCGTCGTACAGTCATCGGCTATCCAGTCGTACTTCACGCAGAAGACCGCGCCGCCCCCCGAGTTGCGTCCATCGGCGCCTACGGCGATGAGGGAGCCGTCCTTGTTGATGGAGACGCTCTCGCCAAAGCGGTCTCCGGGCTTGCCATCGTTGAGGGTAACCTTGAGGAGATCGGTGACAGCCGGCCAGCCGCCCTTGCCGGGCTTGCGGAAGACGTAGACAGCGCCCCGGCCCTCGAGGTCCCCGGGAGCGCCTATCGCGATCACGGAGTCGTCGCGCGAGATGGCCACGCTGTGGCCGAACTCCGCGCCTTTTGAGGGTTTGCCCGCGCCGAGCTGGCCCGTGCTCACCTCCTTGCCAACCTTGCGCCAGCCGCCGGCCGGCGCGAGGTAGTAGTGCACAAGGCCGATGTCATTCTCGGTGGGAGCGCCGACGACCACGGTGTTGCCCGTCCCGCTCATCGCCACACTGAAACCGAAACTCGACCCCATGGCGCCCGAGAGCGAGAAGACGGGCGGGTACTGGTCGACGGGCTTGCCGCCCTGCTTCCAGCCCGTGGACTTGGCGATTTAGCCGTAGATGCCACAGGTCTTGTTCCGGGCAAGGCCGGGCATGCCGATGACGACGAGGCTCCCGTCCTGGGACATGGCGCAGGAGCCGCCGTAGAGGGTCGATTCGGAATCGTCGAGGTAGAAGTTGGCTGCGCTGTTCTCGTCGTCCCCATCCTCGAAGACCCAGGCCGCAGCCAGGCTGTAGAGGCTGCTCCCCGAGCCGCCCTTGATGTAGGGCCGCGTGACAATGGACTCCATCCCGTCGCCTGACGTGGCCACGGCCCAGCCGAGGCCCCGGATCCCGTCGTTCGTGAGGTTGTCGAGGGCGTTCATGAGGACGGCTTCCGGTCCCTTGGTGAGGGGCCCCCGGGCGCCGCTCGAGCCTGCGGCCGGAGCTGCCGTGCCGCCGGTGGCGCAGCCCGCGGCTAGAAGTGTAAGCATGACGACAAGGGCCAAGCCCGAAGCTTTCTTTAACATGATTCCTCCTGATGCCGGAAATACGACGGATTCAACTATAGGTGAGTCTGAGAGAATTCGCCATGGAATTAAAGGAGGGATATCCTGCATTCCGGGGAACGGAGACGTTGCAGGCGAGAATGCCCGAGCGCCCCCGGCCCGCCGCTCATGTCAAAATGCTTTATCTACCGCCCTGTGTGTCAAAAAAAACGCCAGGGCCGGCGGTATGGACGGCCCTGGCGGGGAATATCGATCACCTTGTCGAAAGGTCAGGGCCAGTAGCGGGCGATGGTGGCGCCGCCATTTGAGGAACCGACCGCAAGGAATTTCCCATCGGACAATGGAAGGATGAAACGGATGGTGCCCGTCTCGAAATTGGTGCGGTCGACAGTATACGACAAGACGGCGCCTTTTGAGCTGAGCCTCGCGAGAGTCCAATACCTAGGGGCATCGTCGCCGCTGTCGGCTATGGTTCGTCCTCCTACGGCGAAGCTTCCATCCATGAGGACGGCCACCGAATACGGCGTGGCATTGTAGTCGTCATAATCGAGTATCGTCCCGGAATCCGCGGTCTGTCCCCATCCCTCAAGGGGCGACGAATGCGTGGAATCGAATTTCCACAAGGTATAGGCGGCATCGACGGGATTCCGGTTTTCGTTGAGTATGCCCCTTGCCAGAATGAGTATTGAGCCATCCGAGAAGGAGGCAACATCAGAGGGCTTTTTCCCGACAAGACCGCCGAACGAGGGCGGCTCTATATACCAGTTGCTCGGTTCGCCATTTGACGTAGTATCCGCGACAATCAGTGAACTCCCGGATTTGTACATGGTGGCAAGGATATGGCCTTCGTTTGTCCGGACTATGCTGTAAATGTCGCGGAGGCCTAGCAAATCGCCTGTCCCTCCAGCCATCAATCCGTCCAGATACTGCGTTGATATGCTGCCGCTCTTTCCGATCGACGCGCCAAAGCCGGTGTCCAGCTGCCCGCTGGCATCCAGCTTGTAGAGAGTGCTTCCCAACGTGAAAAAGGACTCGCCGGTCGAAGGATCGATCGCGAGGGAGCGGCTGACATAGTAGGGGAAAGCGGCAATTCCATCGGTTACCGGCGTTTGATAACCGCCATTTTGCCCATAGTTCGTATCGATTGCTCCGTCGGGCAACAAACGGCCAACAATCCCATGTACGGGACCGCTTTCCCATGTCTTGTCATCGGTGACATAGCCCTGGACGTAGATGCGGTCCTTGCTGTCGACCGCTATCGATCGGCCTTCGCTATAGCGATAGTTGTCGTCCTCGAAAATGACATAGCCATTGTTGCCGAAGGCGGTATCGAGCTCTCCGGATCCGGTGAAGCGCGCAACGCAGATATAGGTGTAGTCGTATTCCGGATCCGAGGGATTGGCCTTGCAGGCGGAGCCTATTGCCACGATCTTTCCATCGGACTGGAGGGCGGCCGAATACCAGGTCCAAAAACGATAATCCCCCTGGCTGCTGACTTTCGCCACGCCGCTGTGCTGCTTCGGATTGAAGGCCGGATCAAGCACTCCCTCATAGGTGAAGGAGAAGGCAGCTTCGGAAATGGAGCTCCATCCATGGTCGCTTTTCGTCGCCGATTTGAGCGTGCATCCATAGTTCAGGTTGATCGGCGCGCTATACGCGACAGCAGCTGTTGATGTGGTCGGGTCGCTGCCGTCGGTCGTATAGTAGATCGCCGCCTTGGTATCGCTGCAGCTGAGGGTGATGGCACAGGAGTTCTTATGCGTCCCACCCTGCGGCGATATGACAGGAATCGAAGCGGATTTGACCGCCGCCTGGACCTTGGCCAGGATGGGGTTATCGCAGGATACGAGGCCCATCGCCGAAACGAGGACGAGGAGCCCCCATAGCTTCGAGATGCCGGAACCGGTCCTCTTCGTCATTTGTCGCTCCATTCGACCGCATCACGCGCGTCGGCCGCCGCAGCCCTCGTCGTTTCGTCGGACTTCTCGGCAAGGAAGGCGTACCGCGACGCGATATCCGGCCTCAGGGCGAGGGCCTTTTCGTACCAGGCCTTGGCGCCCGAGTAGTCCTCGCACTCGTAGGAGACCTTCGCCAGCCCCAGCAAGGCCGACCAGCTCGACGCATCGGCCGTCGACGCGGCCTCGTAGCGGGCTCTCGCTTCCTTCCAGTCGCCTTTCAGGAAAGCGAGGTTTCCGAGATTGATGAGGGCAGGCGCCGCAGCCATTCCGCCGCACGCGACCGCGGCCTCGAATTGCTCGCGCGCCTTGTCGAAGATGCCGTACCTGGCGTAGAGGACTCCCAGCTTGTTGAGCGAAGCGGGGCTCGAGCCCGACTTCTCGATCTCGGCCCTGAGGCTGCCCTCGCGGGCGGCCACCTCGCGCCCGGCGAATTCGCCGATAGCTGCCCTGTAACGGCTCCGGAAATCGTCACCTGCCAGGACGCCAAGATCGAGGGCTTCCCCTGGAAGGCCGACGGGGCCATAGGCTGTCCAGGCCTCGTGGAGGGGATAGAAGGCTCTCGTCGCGACATTCTCGCGCCATTCACGGCCTGCTTCCTTCCAGGCAGACAGGAAGCCATTTTTCACGAGGGTGATCTCGACAGGGATCCACACCTTGCCATCCATGACGATGAGGTCCTCAGGGCGGGAGAAAGTCGAGGCCGCCTCGTCAGGTCCCATGCCGGAGTTGAAGGCGAGGAAGATGTGGCCGGGCACGGTGATGAAGGCCGTCTCGATGCCGAGCGACTCGAGCATCGCCGAATAGAGGATCGAGAGGTCCGAGCAGTCGCCGCCCTTGTATTCGAGCGTCTGGCGGGGGAACTGCAGATAATCCACGGCGAACTTGTCCGCCGAGGTCTCTGCATAGGAGCCTGTCGGGCTCACCGTATACCGTATTCCGTAGAGGCCGAGCTCCTCGAAGAGGCCGAAGGCGATCCGGAAATTGAGGCTGGCCGCAGGGGATGGATCGTCGCGTACGGCCGCGTTGATCGCCTTCGCCATGCGCAGGACGGTCGGATCCTTGGCGGTGACGAAGGCCGCGGCCCTGCGGTCGTCCTCCCAGGTCATGGCATTGCGGTCATAGACCCGGATGCTTTCCGTCCTCTCCACCGCGCTGGTCGTGCCGCGGTAGACGAACGCGACCGAGATGGTCCCCTGGACCTTGGTTTCCTCGGTGATGCCCAGGATGGATTCGTTGAGGATGGCATAGACGTCGACCGTCCTGACCTCTCCCGGTTTCATCGAGGCGATCTCGACGCAGGTCTTGGGCGCGTCCATGTAGCCCTTCATGTAGAAGGTCACCTTCACGCCCTCGATCGCATCGGGGAGGTTGTTCCTGAGGCTGATCTTCCCGATCGGATGGCTGTCGAAGTAGGTCCTGAAGACGGGGAAGAGGGGCGCAAGCTCCACGGAGGGGATATCGAGCCTCGGAATGGCCTTCTTCTGTCCGGGCCTGACGGTCAACGACAAGGTGGCATCGACGGTCTGGAGCAAGGGCGAAGGGCTCGCGAGGTAGTTTTTATAAGATGCGCCGAGGCCGAGCGAGACGGCGGGAGAGAACAGGAAGTCCGCACCGGCATTGGCAGCGACAAAAGGCGAACCGCCCGAATCCCCGTCGAAGAACGAGTAATAATACCCGCCTTTGCCGATGAGCCGCAGCCGCAAATGGTCCGAGGGCTGCCAGGAAAGCCCGCCGCCCAGGCCCGCACTGCAGATCGACAGGGCGAGCTCGGTGGAGTTGACGGGCAGGATCGCATATCCCGCCACGCCGCCGATCACGAAAGCCGAACTGGCCGATGGACGCCAGTCGAAGTCAAGGTTGGCCGAGGCTCCGTAGGAAAAGTAATCCTCGCTTCCCAATACCGGGACGGCCAGGCCTGGCGTCACTCCGATTTCGAGCGACTGTGCGCCAAGGCTCATCGGAAGGCAAAGGGACAGGATGACGGACAGAAAAACCCAGGTGATGCGAGATCGACGCGTTTTCATTTTTCGGGCTCCTGCGCAATTGGTCATCGGGTACATGCCCAGATCGCGCAAGTTTATCCCGGCGGCCGGGACGGATCAATAACGAGCGTGAAGGTTCTGCCTCGGGGCGTCAGATGATTCTTTTTACAAGATCGCATAACTCCTCGAACCCCAGTCCATGCCCCGCTTGCGGCAGGAAAGCGAGGTTCGCAAGGTTGTGCCCCGGCGCCGCCAGCCTGCAGAGCTGCGTCTCCTTGGCCTTCCGCAGGGCCTCGGGCGTCATGGCGCCGGCCCTGACGAGGGCGGCGCCGAGGGGCGTCGCGGCTACGTCGATGCGGCCTGATGCGCCGGGGTAGACGAAGTCCGCCATGTCGAGCATGGCCTGGAGGCGATTCGTCGAGATGTGGTAGGTGCGCCTGACCTGCTCATGCCAGGAGAGGCTGCGGAGCTCGGCGCCGAACAGGAGGGGAGTCTCCGAGTGCGAGGCTATCATGTCGTAGATGGCCTGGTTCAAGTCGTCATAGAAGTCGTCGGAATCGGCCTCAGCCTCTGCGAGGGCCACGAAGACGTTGGCAGATGGCGTATAACGCCTCGTTATGGCGGGCAGGTCGTAGTTTACGATGAAGACGCCATGGATCCGCTTGAAGGTCTGGCCCTTCACCGCGAGGAAATCGGAATCCGGCACGATCGTGGTGAAGAGCCCCTCGGGGCTGAGGCCTATTTCGGAGAGATCGCCGAGGGAACCGCGTATCGGGGCCTCCGCTACGGGCAGGCCGAAGTGCTCCTCGAAGGCCAGGGCGAGCTCCGGGTAGGACTCCAGGAAGGCCCGGGGATCCCGTGCGAAGCGGAATTGGGAAGCATAACGCGAACGGAGGATGCCACCCTCGGTGAAGAGCCGGCCGTTGAGGTTCGCGATGTATGTCACCTTGGCCCGCGCCCTGAGCACGGAGAGGATCTCCGCCTCGTAGGGCAGGCGGTTCGACTCCGGGCGCACGCAGACGACGGCATGGCGGAGCCTGTCGCGACGCAGGCCGGACGAAAGGTCCTCTTCCGCGGCATACGGGAGGAGGATGTCAGGTCGTGGCGGCACGCCTTCGCCCGCAGGCCGCTCGCCTTCGGACTCTGTTCCCATACCTCAATGATAGGCGAGCCTGGGCGATCGCACAACAGTACGCTGCGGAACGGCTCCCTCGAGCGGCGCCTCCCGGACGCTGCCGCGATCACGCAAGCTTGAAGGTCCTCCGCCTGAAGAAGGCCACGGCCGCGGCAAAACAAGCGAGGCTGAGGGCGCACATCGCGAGGATCGGAGTCAACATGCCGGCCCCGGAATCGAGCATGGCGCGCTGCAGGGCTCTGAGGGCGTGCGTCGCGGGGAGGAGATCCCAAAGGCCGATGTCGACGTGCCCTGCCTGGCCGATACGGCCTATCGCCACCAGGGTCGGGGAGGGCATGGCGAAGAAGGAGCCCGAGAGGAAGACGCCGATCATGGTCAAGGTCGAGCCTGAGTTGAGGGCCGAGGAATCGGTCTTGACGAAGGCCCCGAGGACGAGACCCACCGCAATCGAGGAGAAGCCGAGGAGGATGAGGGTCGCGAGGGCCTCGAGGACGGCGGCGACCGGCGACGAGCCGAAGGGATAGCCGAAGGAGAGGGCCAGACCGATGAGGAGTACGCCGAGGCCCAGGGCGCAAGCCGTCTGCGAGAGGGCTATGCCTCCGAGGTAGGCCGAGGGACGCAGGCCAGCGAGCCTGAGCCGCTCCATCGTTCCCTTCCGCACCTCGCGCCCCACGAGGACGGCGGTCTGGGGAATGAGGAGGAGGATGGCGAAGACCATCATCCCGGGAACGTAGGCCTCGAATTCGCTCCTCGGGTTCCGGAAAGCCGCGTTGCCCGCGACAAGCCGTACCGGGAGGGCGGCCGAGCGCCGCGCGTCCACGCCGTCGAGGATCTCCTCGAGGCGGCTAGAGGCCGCGGCATAGTCGACGGAGAGGGCGTCCCCCGTCGTCGTTACGTTGCCGCGTGCGCCCATCGCGATGGCTATGTCTGCCTTCTCCCCTTTCGCCACGAGGTCGAAGGCGGGCCGTCCGTCGGGATGGCGCGCAGCGCGCAGGGCCGCGTCCAGGCCGGGCAGGGCTGCGGACACGGCAGGCTCCATGGCGACGGTCCAGGTCCTGGGCCGGGGCGCCTGCGAGTAGCCCACGACGGCGAGGAAGAAGAAGAACACCGGGAGGAGGGCAGTGAGGGCCACGAGGGCCGGGTCGCGGACGAGCTCCACGAGGAAGCGTTTCGCGCAGATGAAGGTCTGTCGCATATCGCGCTCCTAGTCCCTGAGCCGCTTGCCGGTGAGGCCGAGGAAGACGTACTCGAGGTCGGGCGCCGGCCTGCCCTCCGCGCCGAAGCGCGCCTTCAGCGCCGAGGGACTGTCGAGGACGAGGAGCCTGCCCTGGTCCATGATGGCCACGCGGTCGGACATGCGCTCGGCCTCGTCCATGTCGTGGGTGGTCACGATGACGGTCTTCCTGTCCGCGAGCGAGCGGATGTAGTCGCGCACGAGGACGCGGCTCTGCGGGTCGAGGCCCGCCTCGGGCTCGTCGAAGACGACGAGCGACGGATCATGCACGAGGGCGAGGGCGATGTTGAGGCGGCGCTGCATGCCGCCCGAGAGGGTCCGCGCCTGCTTGCCGGCCTTTTCTGCAAGGCCGAGGTCGGAGAGGAGTCGGACCGAGCTCGCGCGGGCCTCGGCGCGGCCCATGCCGTAGAGCTGGCCAGAGAACTCGAGCTGCTCCATGCAGGTTAGCCGATCCCATATCACGAGGCGCTGGGGGCAGTAGCCCATGGACCGCCGCGCGCGGCGATCGCCCGAGATCTCCCTGCCGTCGAGGAGGACCCTTCCTGAGTCAGCCGCGAGGAGGCCGCAGACCATGCTGATCGTGGTGGTCTTGCCCGCCCCGTTCGGCCCGAGGAGGCCGAAGACCTCGCCGGGCCTCACCTCGATGTCGAGGGAATCCACGGCCCTGAGCTCTCCGAAGCGTTTCGTGAGCCCTTCCACCTTAAGCGAAGGTTTCATGCGTTTGCTCCCTGTCCGGCCGGCCCGAGGCGTTTCCCCGAGAAGACGGCCGCGGAAATGGCGAGTACGAGGATCGTCTCGACGGCGAGGACCGCGAGCGAAGGCAAGCCGTCCCGGAGGGGCATCCCACGGACGAGGCTGTCCGAGAGGACGCGCACGGCCTCCGTCGTGGGGATGAGGTCGTTGGCGGCCAGCGCAAAGCCCCCTATCTTCACCGCGCCGACTCCCGGAAGGGGGAAGAGGGCGCCCGAGAGGAAGGCGAGGGGCCCGATGAAGACCATGCTGAGGCTCATCGCCGCGCCCTCGGACTTCGCCCAGGCCGCGGTGAGGAGGCCGAAGCCCAAGGCCACCCCCGCCATGAGGCCGTTGAGGATGAGGACCGTCATGACGAGGTTCCCTGCGTTGTGCGGAAGGGGGAAGCCCAGGACGAGGGCCACGGCCGTCACGAGGAGGGCCTGCACGAAGCCGAGTATAGCCTCGAGACCCCAGAGGCCGAGGACGAGGGGCAGGGGACCTGAAGCGCTCATCGCGATCCTGTCCATCGTGCCGCGGTCGATCTCCCTCACGAGGAGGAGGGCGATGGCGAGGAGGCCGAAGGCCCAACCGAAGACCACGAGGCCCGGCACACCCAAGAGGAAGTCGCGGGAGCTGCCCGAGCCCGAGGAGAAACGCACCTCCGTGAAGATAGCTTCATCCGTGCCGGGGCGGGCAAAGGCCCGGGCCGCAGCGACCCGCGCGAAGCCCTCCGCATAGGGCCCGAGCCCAGAGGCCGGATCCGTGTAGAGGGTCGCCCTCCCCTCCCCCGTATCCCGGGCATCCACGACGAGGGCCACCTCGCCGTCCCGGAGCGCTTCCATCGAGGCCGCATAATCCGTCGACTCGTGGACCCTGAGGGCGGGCTTGCCCTCGAAGCTCTCGGCCCGCATGGCCGCCGCAAGGCGTTCCGCGACGGTCCCGCCCGGCCCGGCCTGTCCGGCGCCAGGCGCCTGCGCCGCGCCGCCCGCGTCGCCCGACACCACGAGGGCGGAGAGGCTCCCGCTGAAGCCGCCCTTCGAAGCGCCGAAGGCTCCCCAGTAGATGTAGACCATGAGGGCCGGGAAGAGGAGAAAGAGGGCCGCTATCTGGAATTCCCGGAAGGACTGCCGCAAGAGGACGTCGGTCCAGAGCCCGGCTGTCCCAAAGGTTCCGTGTCGCATGTTGTGCATCCTCATTTCCGGTCCGGCTGGACGCTCCGTACGATGAAACCGACCGCCTGGTCGATCATCGCTTCGGCGCCATGGGCCTCGTCGAAGAGCCGGTAGTAACTGTCGAGTCCAGGCATGAAGATGGAGTCGCCCACCGCGATGAGGAGGGCTCCCGCGAGCCGCGCCGCGACCTCGACATCGAGACCCACGCGGAGCTCGCCCCGTCGTTCTGCGGCCTCGAAGACGGCCCGCACCATGCCCTGGAGGGCGGCGGCCACAGGCTCCACGAGGGTCTTCCGCGGCCAGCCCTCGTCGCCCGCGCCAGCGCCATCGCCATCGCCGCCCGTGCCGCCGCTGCGGCTCATGTCGCGCATCGTGCCGAAGGGCGAGCTTCTCGGCGCGGACCCGTAGGCCACTGCGACGAAGGACCTGAGCGAGGCAGCCTCGGCGCTGCCCCACTCGAGGCCGCTCCTGAGATAGGTCGAGAGCGCCTCGCGCAGCGGCATTTCCGCGAGGTAGGGCGTCCAGGTTTCAAGGTCTGCGACGAGCTTCCTTGACACGAGGAGGGTCGCGCAACGCGCGAGGTTCTCCCGGTTGCCGAAATACTGGTAGAGCGAGCCGACCGGCACACCGGCTCTGGCTGCAACATCCTTGATGAGGATGCGGTCCGGCCCGGCCTTCGAGGCTTCCTCGAAAATGGCCGCGAGGACAGCCCCGCGGCGCTCCTCGTCGAGGCGAAGGAAGGTCCTTGTCGCGAAGCCCGAAGCCTCGAGGTCGGCAAGGATCCCAGGCGCGATGGGCGATTGTGAACTCATGGTTCACATATAATGAACTTTAGGTTCACATGTCAAGCAAGATACAGTTGCCGGCTCGACAAATCAGCCAAAGTACAAATTCATTGACAGGAGGGGAAAAGAAGTTATGATCTCGTAATAATTGTAAAAGCGAGCGACGTAAACAGGATGAAAAATGCATGCAGCGAAAATTCAAAGTTCCTGCCTGCCTTCCGCAATTCGCATAGAGCCTTCCCCTGCTCGAAGCAAATCCTTACGCAAATGAAAAGCGATCCATAGAACATTCTGGACTTTTACGAAGAAACAATAGTAGCTAAAAGGAGAATGTAGATGAAAAAAACGGCCTTTCTATTTCTGTGCAGCTTGCTGACATTGGCGTCCTGCGATAATCCCGCGAAATCCACAGCTCAGACAAATGACACGACGACCTACTCTGTCGATGGTTCGGTCCAGAAGGGCCCCTTCCAGCTAGGATCGGCCATCAGTATCCAGACCCTCAACAAGAGCCTGGAACCCACGGGCTCGGTATTCAACACCTTGACTTCGGATGATTTCGGCGGCTTCTCCCTCCACAGCAAGATCCCGGAACGTTATGTCGAAATCCAGGCTAAGGGCTTCTACTTCAACGAATGCGCAGGGACGACCCCGAGTTCCGAGATCACCTTGAGGACCTATGCCGACCTGTCGTCGACAAACGCCGTGCACATAAATGTGCTCACGGCGATCGCCCATCAACGGATAAAGGCGCTGGTCGGATCAGGCATGACCTTTGAAGCTGCCCAGGAAAAAGCCGAAAAGGAAATACTTGACATCTTCGGCTTGACGGCTGTGGCCGGCATGCACTTCAGCGGCTACAACCTCGAATCGAACGGCTCGGACGCATCCCTGTTGCTGGCGATATCCTCGACCTTCCAGCAGGGCAGGAGCGTAGCGGCCCTTCAGCTCTTCCTGGCTGATCTGGCAACGGACCTCGCCGATGGCTCCATGGACAATGCGGACCTCGTCAGCCAGATCAGGGCAGGCGCGGAGGCAGTCGTACCGGCTACGGTGATCGCCAACCTCCAGAACTACTACAGCGGGCGAGGAAAGACCATCGCGGTCCCCGATTTCGAGAAGGCCAGGATCGCACTCAGGACAGCAGGCGGCATATTGTCTACGCCGATCCCAGGAAAACCCGCGGGAACCTATATGTCGCCCCTGTCGGTAACCCTGACCGCCCCCGCCGGCTCGATCATCCGGTATGCAACCGACGCGACTACCGATTTGAAGACCGGCGGCACTGTATACGATGCGTCGAACCCCATCACGCTGACAGCAAGCGGCTCTACGCCAAACAACGTAACGATCCGGGCCGTTGCCGAACTCAATGGAGTTTGTTCTTCAGAAACGACTGTGAAATACGTTGTACGCGAGGGACGGCTTGGATCGGATTATATGGATGTGACGCCCGGACATTTCATTGAATACGATTTCTCGGGATTTCTCAGGATGAATAGTAGCACTGCAGTCATGGAAAAGGCCCATGCAGTAATACAACCGGGGAACTCCACCTACCCCTATTTTGTATCTTTTACGTCGGCGAGTGATGACATTGCTTCAACTTACCTTTATCCCGCTCGATCAGGATATGCGGCAGGCGGTATGGGTGGGGCGATAGCGGGACCTCCCTATGTTGCATGGTTCGATTATGAATTCAGAGTGCTTCCCCAGGTTATCTATTTCGGATACGAGTATCAAAACCAAGGTATAAAGTTTACACCTTCCCTTATTGCTTCATGGAGCAATGGCTCAGGTATAACATTCACAGATGTTATCAGGGTGGACTTTGATAGTACCAACTTCTCGCATTCCAGCTCTACAACCCTATCAGCGGCGTTGCATGGGAATGGCTATGCCATATACGCAAAAAACGTAGGGCTTGTCTATCTTGAGCTTACGCATACGGACTCGGCGACAGGCGTGACCAATGGAAAAACGGAGTCGCTCACCTATAGCACGAGCGGTATAGCTAAACTCGTCAGCTTCAGGGGAAGCTTGAAAGTCGGAGGAAGTGACGGTGCCGGATACACGGTTGCGCCTTATTCCTTCATAGAAGACCTTCCCGGTGATGCATTTACCTCGATAACATCCGGAAGCGATTTCGCAGTCAAGCAGTACGTTGCGCCTGGATCGTATTTCATGCTGAGGTTCTTTCCGACGGGGACAACGGAGGAAACCATGTTTAAGGTAAAAGTACCGACTCCTCTCCCTGATGTCATTGAGCTAGGAGAAATCGGAGGAGTCGGAGACGGAGGACTCCTGACTCCATAGCAAAGGCATCAGGGGGATCGCCGCCAAATTGCGGCTCGCATATTATCTAGATGATAGTGGTGTCAGGGAATATAGGGGCCGCCGTTCTGGCGGCCCCTACTGTCAGTCAGCTTCATTTGAACCTGGTTATGTTTACTTTCTTTGGCCACACAACCAGCCCCTTCCCGTCCATCCCGTCGATCCTCACGACCTGCCGGCCTCGGACATCGGTGAAAATGATCCGTCCGGCACGGTCGAAACCGAGGTCCAAGGGCCCCCAAGCCGTGAAGCCTGTAGAGTCGCGCCCGCCCCACACGACGGCGTTGGTCCCCGACATGTCATCGATCCTGATGATCCGCCCATCGCTCCAGCTTGTGAGGTAGATCTTGCCATCCGGGCCGATGGCCGGGCGCGTGGGGCCGTTTTCGAAGAGCCGATCAGGTCCCCCGTCCCAGGCTATCCAGCCCTTGCCCGTCATGTCGTCGATGCGGGAAAGACAATGTCGCGCATCGTCCGCGATATAGATCCGGCCTTCGTCATCCAGCGAGACGGAGATGGGTTGCATGAATTGGCCTTCCCCCGTTCCCTTGCCTCCGAAGATGACGAGCCCATCGCCCTTCATCGAATCGACCCTTCCCATCAATCCTTTATACATGTCGATGAAGTAGACGCGTCCGCCCGAGTCGACTGCGAGGTCGGCTGGCACCGGGAACCCGAGGGGCTCGGTCGAGAACTCGGTCCAGCCGTTCCCTGCCATGTCGTCCACTCGGATGATCCTTGCCGACTTTATGTCCACGACGTAGATCCGTCCTTCCTTGTCGACGACAATACCGCTTTCGAGAAGACGGAATGCCCCGACACCTCCATAGCCTTTCTTTCCGAAGCTGACAAGATGCTTCCCGCTGATGTCATCCATGCGGACGATGCATTCGAGCTCGCTGTCGGTGAAGTAGATCCTCCCCTGACCATCGATGCAGAGCGAATGGGGTTTCTCGGGACGGAACCCGCTTTTGCCCTGGCAGGCGACGACAAGCGCGACAAAGAAAAAGCTGCAGACGATTGCGGACAGACGCAGACGATACTTTTTTCCCATGATTGCTCCTCTGGTACCGTTTTTGCCTATCGGTGTGACGCATGGAGCTCAGGTGGTCGGTAATGGATTCAAGTATAGTCGCCGGGCGAGTCGCGGCAAGGACGGAGGGTAGCTACGCGCCGACCCGCCGTTTCGCGAAGCCCGCGACATGCTCAATCGCCTCCTTCGCCTCGGGAAGGAAGGGCGCGAAGGAGTGCCAGACATGCCACATGCCGGGCCAGACCTTGAGCTCGACCTCGACCCCTGCCGCCCTCGCCTTTTCAGCAAGACGGGTGCAGTCCGAGAGGAGGATCTCGTCCCCGCCGGCGTGGATGAGGAGGGGCGGAAGACCCGAGAGCTCGGCGTAGAGGGGCGAGGCGAGGGGGTTGCGGGGGTCTGTCCCCCCAAGGTAATGGGCCGAGGCAAAGGAGACGAACTCCTCGGTGAGGAGGGCGTCGGTGTGCGCATGGAAGCTCTCGCCCGTCATGAGCTGATCGGTCATCGGCGAGATGCAGGCGCCGCCTGCGGGTAGTGGCTCGCCAGCATCGCGGAGGGCGAGCATCGTGGCCACGACGAGGTTGCCTCCGGCCGAGTCCCCCGCGAACACGATGCGCGAGGCCGGCCAACCCTGCGCGAGGAGCCAGCGGTAGGCGGCGAGGCAGTCATCGAGGGCGGCGGGAAAAGGATGCTCGGGGGCAAGGCGGTAGTCGACGGCGAGGACGGACATGCCGGCGGCCTGGGCGAGCCGGGCGGTGAGCATCCGGTGGGTCTGATACCAGCCGAGGACCCATCCGCCGCCATGGAAGTAGAGGATGAGGGGCGCATCCGTCCTTCCGGCCTCGGCGCCATGATCGACGCAAGCTGGAAGTATCCATTCGCAGGCGGGTCCGTCTTTGCCGGCGCGGATGGCTTCAGTCCTCGTGCCGCGCGGCAGGAGGAGGCTGCCCGAGCCCATCGACGCGATCTTCCTCATTGACCCGAGGTCCTTCTCGGCGAGCATCCGCTTCGAGAGCTTCTGGGCGACGACCTTGATGCGTTTCGACTGCGGGCTCGGCATGTTGGACTCCTCTTTGGCTAATGATACCACGGCATGAAAAAGGCCGCCCGGAATCCGGACGGCCCCTCTCGCTCACCGGGCTGATGCCCTTACTTCTCCCAGGGGAAGTGATACTGGTTGAGCTTGAGCTCGGCCTTGAGGCCGTCGAACTCCTTGCGCTCGACCTCGTCGAAGGGCACGCCCTTGTCCTTGCGCTCAAGCCAGGCGTCCCACTCCTTCTCGCCGGCGGTCCAGATGCGGTCGGCGCCGGGGGCCTTCTTGCTCGCGCGGAGGGCGCGGCAGATCTCGCCCGAGGTCTTCTTGAAGAGCTTGAGGTCGGTGAAAGCCTCGACATCGATGGCCATGAAGAAGTGCCCGAGCTTGTAGGGCTGGCGCTTTCCCGCGGCGTCGAAGCCGAGGAGGCCCTTCATGAAGGCGCCCTGCTGGAGGCCGGCGGAGAGGATCTCGATGACGGTCGCCCAGTCATAGCCTTTGTAGCCGCCGCCGTCCTCGCCGATACCGCCGACGGGGGTGAGGGCCGCGGTGCCCTTCACGAGCTCCTCGAGGACGGCCACGGAGTCGGTCTTGGTCTTGCCGTCGAGGCCGACGACCCAGCCCTCGGGCATGGCCTTCTTCTGGCGGGCGTAGACCTCGATCTTGCCGCGCTGTGTGACGGAGGTGGCGCAGTCGATGCTGAAGGGGAAGGGCTCGTCCGTAGGCATGGCCCAGGACATGGGGTTGGTGCCGAGCATGTTCTCGACGCCCCAGGTCGGGGCGATGGAGGGCCGGGCATTGGTGCCGGAGAAGCCGATGCAGCCCTGCTCCACTGCCTGGCAGGTGTAGTAGCCCGCGATGCCGTAGTGGTTCGAGTTGCGCACGGCGACCATGCCCATGCCGTATTTCTTGGCCTTCGCGATGGCCATGTCGTTGGCCATCTTGGAGACAGGGTGGCCCATGCCGTTGTTCGCGTCGAGGACGGCCGTGGTCGGCCCTTCCTTGATGATGTCGATCTTGGTGATGGGGTTGATCTGGCCCGCCTTGATGCGGTCGATGTAGATCGGCTTGAGGCGGCCGACGCCGTGGGAGTCGATACCGCGCTTGTCTGCGGTGATGAGGACCTCGGCGGCGATGCGGGCGTCCTTGTCTGGCATCCCGTAGGCCTTGAACACATCCACCATGAAGCGCTCGACGGTGTCGAAGTCCCACCAGATCGCGCCTTCTGTCGAATATCCGGACATGAATGCCTCCTGATCGTACCTATATGAGTTGCATGATATTGAGCGGAGCGTGGAGGTTCAAGCCGTGGAAGGCCCTTCCGGCACATTTTCTTTCTTTCTGAAAATATCGAGAGCCTCTTCTCATGGGCAGCTTATGTGCCGGCATATTACTTCATCATATTATTGACATATATTACTTCTAGGCATTATACCATGAGAGTATTCCAAAGGAGGCAGCTATGGCAGCAGCAATGGAAGACAAGCTCACCGGCCTTCCGGGACGTGGTTCCTTCCAGTCCACCCTCGAAGACATCCTCGCCAGCGCGGACGGCGCGCCGGTCAGCCTCGCCCTCATCGACGCCGACCGCTTCGCACGCATCAACGACGAGCTCGGCCACGCCGCGGGCGACGCGGTACTCAAGGCGATAGCTGAACAACTCGGCAAGGTTGCGGACGCCAGGGCCATCCGCTACGGCGGCGACGAATTCGTCGCCATCTTCCCCGGCCTCGAGCGCGAACAGGCCTTCCTCCGCCTCGAGAAGCTGCGCGAGGCGATCGCAGGCATCGAGTCCCTCAAGGTCGAGGGTCAGACCCTCCCGATCCGCATGAGCATCAGCGTGGGCGTCGCAGCCTGCCCCATCGACGGTTCGGGCGAAGCCGAGCTCATGCGCAAGGCAGATGGCGCCCTCTACCGCGCCAAACTCTCGGGCCGCAACAAGGTGAGCCTCGCCTACGAGGAGCGCATGGCGCCCAAGACATCCCACTTCACCCTCACCCAGCTCGAGCGCCTTGCGGAGCTCGCGAGGGACCAGGGCGTGGGAGAGGCGGTCCTCCTCAGGGAAGCGCTCGATGACCTCCTCGTGAAGTACCTCCACGGATTCCGCAAGGAGGGCTGAAAACGCCGCCTGCCATCAACCAGAAGACGACACGGGGAGGACTCGAGCGAACCTTTTTTCTGACTCGATAGCGCGGGTCCTGGCGGGGACAGGCACGGGGCGCCTCGCTTCGCTCGGCCCCGTGCCTGTCCCCGCCACCCGCCGCGCTACAGATTCAGGGAAGGTTTCGGCCGGGTTCATCCAACGGGACGCCCTCCGATGGCCGCCACCGTAGCCACGGCCTGGCTTGCGGGATCGGTTCCGGGAAGGGGGCCGCGTGGGAGGCGGTAGGAGTCGTGGCGACTGCTGCGCAGTCTGCACGGATGCGTTGGGAGTTGCGGACAATCAGGCTACTAGGGAGATATTGCGCGGGTTTTCGGGAAGTCGGGCGCGGATGAGTCGCGGAGATGGTTGCGGCGACTGCTACGCAGTCTGCACGGATGGATAAATGGCTAACAGCCAGGTAGTTTTTCGGGAGAATGCATATGCCGATAGAGAGCAAGGCCTGGGACTGGAAGAGGAACGTCTCGGAGAGGTGGGACGAACCTTCGGAGATATCGTACTACTTGCTACAAAGGTGGAAGGCCAAGGGCTTCAGGCGTTTCCTCGACCTCGGCTGCGGGCCGGGCCGGCACTCGATGCAGTTCGCGAGGGCCGGCTTTGACGTGACGGCCTTCGACCTTTCGCCTGAAGCCATCGCGCTCGTCGAGGGCAAGGCGAAGGAAGCCGGGATCGGGATCGCGACCTGCTACGGCGACATGAGGCTTTTGCCCTTCGCCGACGCCGCGATGGACTGCCTTCTCGCCTATCACGTCATCTCGCATACGGACAGCGAGGGCATCCGCGAGGTTCTGGCCGAGATCAAGCGTATACTGCGGCCGGGCGGCGAGCTCTACCTCACCTTCTGCTCGAAGAAGGCCTGGAGTTTTGCCGAGGCGGGCTTCGAGCGCCTTGATGCGAACACGGTCGTGAAGCGCGAAGACGGCCCCGAGGACGGCATCCCTCACTTCTTCGTGGACGAGGAAAGCCTCAAGGCCCTCCTCGAAGGTATCGAGATCGTAAGCCTCCAGCACGTCCAGGACCTCGTGGTCGGCGGCGAGGCCTACCGTTCCTGGCACTACTTCGTTCTCGGCGAAAGATAAACGGGGTCAGACTCCGGCCGCTGGCCAGAAGACAGGCCTTGGGGTCAAACCCCCGAGCTTACCAGGCTCGCTACCTGAGAAAGAGACTCACCACCCAGGCGATCACCGCAAGCCAGACCAGGACAAAGAGCGCGGCGGCGGCGGCGCCCGCCTTGCTTTTCACGCGCTCGCCCGAGGCAAGGCGCTTCCAGGCCTCTCGCCTCGCCTCAGCCATCACCTCTTTGGGGATGAGGCGGATGGCGAGGACGATGAGGCCCGGCAGGATGATGAGGTCGTCGAGGTAGCCCAGGACGGGGATGAAGTCCGGGATGAAATCGATGGGCGAAAGGGCATAGGCCACGGTGACCGCGATGACGAGGCGGGCGCGGAACGGCGTCCGCGGATCCTTCATCGCGAGCCAGAGCGACCAGACCTGGCGCTTGAGCCGCTTGGCGCGGCGCTTGAGCTTGCGAAACCAGGCCGGCGCCTTGCGCCGCGGCCGCGTGGGCGACACTGCCGCCGACTCGGCCGCCGGCGCGGCGCCGGACCGGGCGTCGGGCATCGCGCCTGCGGCGGCTTTCCGGCCCCCTTCGGTTTCGCCCATCGCGGCAGCCATCAGGTCCGGCTTCCCGGTCCGCCTTCGCGCGGTCCTTGATCCGAGGGCGCCGGCGGCGCCGCGGGGATAGTAGCGGCCGTAGCGGCCGCCTTCGCCATGAGGAACTTCGTCCTCGCGAAGAAGGGCAGCGAGAGGGCCTGCATGACTACGGAGAAGACCACGAGGGCCACGATGGACCTGTCGTAGAGGATGCCCATGAGCCAGCTGCCCGCGAACCAGCAGAGGCCGAAGCCCGCGTTGAAGAAGCCGAAGGCCGTTCCGCGCCGCTCGCGGGGCACGAGGCTCGTCACCGCGGCCTTGAGGATGGACTCCTGGGCGCCCATGCCTATGCCCCAGAGCATGATGCCGCATATCGCGGCGGCGGGGGTATGGAAGAGGAAGACGAGGGGAGCGAAGAGTGCCGAGATGGCCGACGAGATGATGATGGCGGTCACGCCCTTGCGGTCGTACATGCGGCCGAAGAAGAGCGCCGAGGCCGCGTCCACGCCCATCGCAATCGCGTAGATGACGGGTACGAGGTTGTCCGCCAGGATCTTCTGCTTCGCAAAGTGGTAGGCCATGAGGGGGAAGTCCGCGAAGCCCGCAGCCAGGCAGCCGATGCCTGCGAGGTAGAGCCAGAAGGCCCCCTTGAGCCCGTCATGGCTCTTCGGGGCCGAGGGCTTCTCGAACTCATGGGGCCGCGGATACTTCGCGCGCGCCGCGAGGAGGAGGGCGAGGGCTATGCCTGCGGGGATGGCCAGGAGGAGGAAGCAGAGGGCGTAGGCGGAGAGCTTCTCGTCCTTGCCCTTGATCGTGAGGACGAGGAAGAGCATGACGGGCCCGAGGAAGGCGCCGATCTGGTCCAGGGCCTCCTGGAGGGCAAAGCCCTTGCCCACGCCCACCTCGCTCGCCGCGAAGGAGGCCAGCGTCGTCTTGGCCGGATTGCGGATGGCCTTGCCGAAGCGCTCGAGGACGATGAGGCAGCAGGCGAGGATCCAGCCTTTGCCGCCAAGCCCTGGCGCCAGTGCGAGGGCCGGGATGACCACGACGTTCATCGCGTAGCCGATGATGGTCATGAGCCAGTAACGCTTCGTCCGGTCCGAGATCCAGCCCGTCGCGAGGCGGAGTGCGTAGCCGATGAACTCGCCAAGGCCGGAGACGAAGCCGACCGTCGCCGCTGACGCGCCGAGGAGGAGGAGGTAGGGCCCGAGGATGGACCGGGCGCCTTCGTAGGTCAGGTCGGAAAAGAGGCTCACTATGCCCAGCAGCACGAGGAAGGAATAGGCTGCCTTCTTCTTGTCTTTGTCGCTCATGGTTCCTCACAGGATAAATCAGGAATGCAACACCTGTTTACTCTATCAGATCGACGGGATCGATGCAACTTGTGTTGCATACATTTCTGCTGTTATAGTCGGGTCATGGAAACGCCCCGCTGGCTCCTCTTCTTCTACCAGGTCCCGTCCAGCCCCTCGACCCACCGCGCCTACGCCTGGCGCAAGCTCAAGGCCATCGGAGCCCTCTACCTCCAGAACTCGATCTGTCTCCTCCCCTCGCGGGAAGAACTACGGGAAAAGCTCGGCGAGCTCAGGGACGAGATCGCCTCGCGTGGGGGCGAGGCGAGCCTCCTCGAGCTCGAGCTCGTGGGCAAGGGCGAATGCGAGGCGATGATCGAGCGTTTCGGCGAGCAGGTCGGCGACGAATATGGCGAATTCCTCGAACAGTGCGAGGACTTCCATGCCGAGCTTAAAAAGGAGCGCGACAAGAAGCACCTCACCTATGGCGAGCTGGAGGAGAACGAGGCGGAGATCAACAAGCTCCGCAGCTGGCTGCCGAGGATCATCGCGCGGGATTTCTTCGACACGAAATTGCAGTCCACGGCTCTCGCCGCCCTCGAAAAAAGCGAAAAGGACTTCTCGCTTTTCGAGCGGCAGGTCGAGGCGGCCGAACTCAGGAAACAGGGCGAGTAGCCGCCAAGGCCCCGAAGCGCCCTCCTTCCTTCACTTTCGGGTCATCCTTCACTAACTTATAGGCATGCGCATTCAGGACAAACCCGAAACAGGAGGAACCAT
>Ga0116171_10000856_pt1 | contig 31677 bp, 24 predicted proteins | sample AD_JPNHW2_MetaG_FD_89798 | JGI IMG/M metagenome (GOLD analysis project Ga0116171, IMG submission 89798) | Active sludge microbial communities of municipal wastewater-treating anaerobic digesters from Japan - AD_JPNHW2_MetaG | ecosystem: Engineered > Bioreactor > Anaerobic > Digestate | place... | reverse complement strand
GCTTAAAAAGAATAATTTAATTAAGAACAGTAATTTTTTTCTTGCATCAGGAGCGGTAAATCCGGGTTATAATTATAAAAGCGGAAAATACAGAATAAAGAGAGGGATGACCTCTTTTGATATTCTTAAAGTGATTTATCTGGGGAGAGTTTTATCTGAAAAAATAACTATTCCTGAGGGATACAATATTTATGAAATAGCAGAGAAACTTGATGACTCGGGAATCACTTCCCGAAGAGAGTTTCTGAACTACTGTACTGACCGCCAGTTCCTGAAAAAGATCGGAATAAATTCAAGTACAGCTGAAGGTTATCTTTTTCCTGATACATACGTTTTTAACGAAGATATGAATGCCGGTGAAGTAATAAAAGTTATGTATAAAAGATTTTCTAATGTTATAGACAGCATAGGGATGAAGGAAATAAAAAAAAGCGGATTATCATTCGGTGATGTAATTAAAATGGCATCATTGATTGAGGAGGAGGCTGCTGTCTCCACGGAAAGAAAATATATCTCGTCGGTTTTTCACAACAGGATTAAAAAAAATATGAGATTCGACTGCGATCCTACAGTTAGATACGCGGTTAAGAAATTCTCCGGCAGAATTTATTTTTCAGATCTTAAAACTGATTCACCGTACAATACATATTTATATAAAGGATTTCCACCGACACCGATATCATCACCCGGGAGAGAATCAATATTGGCAGCGATTTATCCCGCAGAGAGCAGCTTTCTTTATTTTGTTTCAAGAAACGACAGGTCGCACTACTTTTCCAGCTCTCTCAAAGAACATAATTCTGCTGTGAAAAAATTCCGTGATGGTAATGGCAGCGGATTTACCGATAATCAGAGGCTTAATTAATGATGAATAAAAAAATTCAGATAGTTTCACCCGCGGGTAATCTTGAAAAGATGATCTTCGCAGTTAAGTATGGCGCAGATAATGTTTACTTCGGAGGAGATGAATTCAATCTCCGTGTTAAAGCCGGAAATTTCAGCTATGACGATATCAAAACCGGAATTGCATACTGCCGAAACGCGGGAGTAACAACAACATTTCTTATGAACGCTTTTCTTCACGAAGGTGATGTTGACGCTGCGTTTGAATATGCGGAGAAAATCAAGGAGCTTGGATTTAATTCCGTAATGGTTTCTGATCCGGGGATGCTTCAGATTCTGAAGCAGGTTGGAATTGAAGCTGATTTTCATCTTTCAACACAGATGAGTACGTTAAACAGTTACTCTGTAAAATTCTGGATTGAAGCGGGATTTAAACGGATAGTCCTTGCACGGGAAGCAACGGTCGACGAAATTAAGATGATAAAAAAGAATACCGGGGCGGAGATTGAAGTATTCGCACATGGAGCCCTGTGTATTGCCTATTCCGGAAGATGCCTTTTGAGCCGTTATCTCCAGGGGGGGGACGCGAACCGCGGAGACTGCTCCCAGCCGTGCAGATGGAAGTATTCTCTGATGGAAGAGAAAAGAGAAGGAGACTATCTGCCGGTTATTGAACATGAAAAGGGTACTGAAATAATGTCATCAAAAGATCTCTGCCTTCTTGAAAAACTTGAAGAATATATCGATGCAGGTGTTGATGCGTTTAAAATTGAAGGAAGAATGAAATCCATTTATCACGCGGCAAATACCACAAGAATATATAAACACGCGGTACAGATGGCCGGGACAGACGGGTTTAAAAAACATCTCCCTTTCTGGATTTCAGAGCTTAATCTTATCAGCCACAGGCCGTATACAACAGATCTTTTTAACGAGTTCGGTAAAATGGGATATGAGGGAGTACCATATATAAATAATGCCCTCTTCGTCGCATATAGAAATGATGACGGTGCTCCTTCAAGTGAAGTTATTATAAAAACTTTTAATCCGGTTTATAAGAATGAAGTTCTTGACGGGATTTATCCTATAAATAATGAAATACTCGATGATCAATATAAAGTGCTTAAAATTTATTTCGAAGATGGTGAAATTGAAATGGGGAGGCCGAACAAAATATACCGTGTTCTGTTTGATAAACCTGTTTTAAAAGACGTAATTTTCAGAAGAAGACTGGATAACAGAGGAGCCTGATTATGATACCTAAACCGCCGGGAGTTGAAGATATTTTTCCGGACAGAAGCGCCAAGTGGAACTTTATACTTGATGCGGCCCGTAACGTTTTTAAAATTTTTAACTGTAAAGAACTGATTGTTCCTATTATGGAATTTACGGAAGTATTCTCCCGCGGAATCGGTGATGATACAGATATAGTTTCTAAAGAGATGTTCACATTTGAAGACAGAGGCGGAAGGAGCCTTACACTCCGGCCTGAGGGTACTGCAGGTATAGTAAGAGCATATGTCGAGAACGGTGAGTACAACAGGCTTTCTCTCTGCAAATTTTTCTACAGCGGTCCGATGTTCCGGGCAGAAAAACCTCAACGCGGCAGGCTCCGTCAGTTTAACCAGCTCGGAGCTGAAATTTTCGGCAGTGAAGATCCTTATTACGATTATGAAATAATTTCAATAGTGGACTCAATCGCCAAAAGTATTGGAATAGAAAATTATACGGTTCTTGTAAATTCAATCGGATGCAGGGATTGCAGAGGAGTATATACTGAAAAACTAAAAGAGTATTATAAACAGCATTTTGACAAACTCTGCGATGACTGCAAAAAAAGACTCGAAACAAATCCATTAAGGCTCCTCGACTGCAAGAAAGAAAATTGCCGGGACCTGAGAAACTCAGCACCGGTAATTTCTGAACATATTTGCAGCGGATGCAGTGACCACTTTAGTAAAGTAAAAACATATCTTGATAAAAGCGGAATAAAATATCAGCTGGATAACTATCTTGTAAGAGGACTTGATTACTACACACGTACCACATTTGAATTTACTGCGGAGAACCTGGGCAGTCAGAACGCTTTTGCCGGTGGAGGACGATATGATTATCTTGTTGAGCAGTTTGACGGCAAACCGACACCCGGTGTAGGATTTGCTGCTGGTATTGAAAGAATGTTTCTTCTTACAGAAAATAACAAAATAGAAGAAAGCGGTGTTGATGTATATATAATCCATACCGGCGGTGAAACTCTTAATAAAGGTGTTGAACTGGCGCTTGATCTTCGAAAAAATGGAATTTCTGTTGACCTCGATCCGGAAATAAAAGGTTTTAAAGCGCAATTTAAAAAAGCAGAAAGAGAGAAAGCCTCCTTCTTTATTATTATTGGTGAAAATGAGCTTTCCGAGGGAAAAGCTGCAGTAAAAAATCAGGAAACAGGAGAGCAGACAAAGATTTTGTTCAGCGAGCTCTCTTCATTCCTTTCCGGTTTGTTAAACAGGTAAGATTTAAAGAAGTTTTTGTTAAGTTAAGCCCTTTGAATCTGCCATATTTTAACTTCCAATTTCATATCATCTCCATGTAAACTCTGAGTTTGGCGAAGATTTGTGGTATAATTTACCACAAATCTTTTCTATTTTATACTACGCCTATATAACAACTAATCGGATTGCGTAATATGTACATCTGCCGTAATGTTTATGTATAAAAATAAATATTAACGGGGGGGAGTTACTTTGAGCACTTATTTAGAGGAATATAATAGAAAGCTTATCAAGGTTGAGGAAGCAGCTAACATCGTAAAATCTAATGATATAATAGATTACGGGATGTTTGCAACAAAACCGGTAGATTTTGATCTCGCTTTGAGTAAAAGAGTAGGACAGCTGGAGAATGTTTCCATAAGAGGAACTGGAACTGTACCACCTTTTCCTGCGGTAATTCAGAACGATCCGGAACAGAAATCTTTTCAGTATTTCAGCTGGTATTTTACACTTCTCGACAGGATGGCTGGAGATAAAGGTATGGCATGCCATCTACCTTTTAATTATCATGAAGCCACTCTGCTCGCATATCATCACAGGTATCTTTCTCACCTTAAACCAACCGTGTGGTGCGCACAGGTGACACCAATGGACCGGAATGGATGCTTTAATTTTGGTCTGGGAAATTCACATAACAGGGGAATAGCGCTCTGGGCTGATAAAGTTATTGTTGAAGTTAATGAAAATATGCCGAGGTGTCTTGGCGGGAATGATGAATATATCCATATAAGTGAAGTAGATTTTGTTATTGAAGGGAGTAATACACCGATTTTTGCAACTCCTAAAATGCCTCCTGCTCCGGAAGCTGAACGTAAAATTGCGGAATTTATACTGCCTCATATTGAAAATGGATCCTGCCTGCAGCTTGGAATAGGTACTCTTCCGAACCTTATTGGTGAGATGATTGTGCATACTGATGTAAAGGATCTGGGGATACAGAGTGAAATGTTCTGCGACGCCATGGTAACTCTATATAATGCCGGAAAAGTAACAAACGCGAAGAAGAGTTTTGATATTAATAAAAGCACATTCTCTTTCTGTCTTGGAACAACAGAAACATATGATTTTATACATGATAATCCAAGACTTGCTTCATGTAAAGTGCATCATACCAATAATCCGGATTTTATAGCCCAGAATGATAAAGTGATATCAATCAACAATATTGTAGAAGTTGATTTATTGAGCCAGGTATGTTCAGAAACTTCCGGCTTCAGGCAGATATCAGGTACAGGCGGCCAGCTTGATTTTGTAATCGGCGCATTTCATTCAAAGGGCGGAAAGAGTTTTCTTGCATTTTCATCAACTTATAAAGATAAAAAAGACGGCCAGATCAAGTCAAGAATTAAGCCGCTTCTGACACCGGGATCTGTCGTTACCGTACCCAGAACAATGGTTCAGTATCTCGTCACTGAGTACGGAGTTGTAAACATGAAAGCACGGTCAGTATGGGGAAGAGCTGAAAGCCTGATAAATATTGCCCACCCGGATTTCCGGGAGGAGCTCATAAAATCAGCTCAGGAAAATGGCATCTGGTCAAGAACCAACCGGACACCATTCTAGGAAAATAATGCGGATGAAGCTATTCTTTTGCTTCATCCGCTCCTTTTCCCGATCCCAGAAAGATTACTTCATTCCCGACAATTTTCAATCTTGACTGCATTTTTCCTTTGTCGTCCTCCCAGCGGTCCTGACGGAGTGAACCCGTAACAAGAACCCGTTTCCCTTTTGTAATGTTTTTGGAACAGATATCTGCCATTTTTTCCCATGTTTCAACTTCAATAAATGAAACTCGGGGAGGTTCATCACTTTTCGAATAATGATTGATGGCAAGCGCAAACGTGCACACAGACTTTCCTGTTTTTGTTGTTTTTGCCAGAGGATCGTGTGTGACAAAACCTTCAATAGTAGCATTTGAAAAATTCTGCATAGATACCGCCTTTTTTAATATTTATTTTTGTAAATGCTCAAAAAGCGAGGATAATTGTGTTGTCCGTTTTTTGTGTTAAGCCGGGACGCATTTTACACTGTGTTTTTGATCAAATACATGTTTTTCATTACTACGATGGATATTCCCGCGGGATTAAATTTTTTTATAAAAAAATCATTAAAACTTGAAAAAAGAATAATTTAGTAGTTTATTGCCTATATTGCATGATATGAGACATAAAAAGATAAAAATTATTTTCATAACTATATTAACCTCTGCTATAGTAATTACTTTAAATTCACCCCTTGCGGCGAAGAGTGAGATTTATGCAGTTGGCTGCATAGATAATTATCCATATGAATATATTAATGATGCAGGTGTACCATCAGGATTTTCAGTCGAGCTTATTAATGAAATCGCAAAAGAAATAAACATGAAATGCCGGGTGGAACTCGTGCCATATGACAGATTTATCTATCTGAAGAATAATCCGGGAGTAGACGTTATTCTTGGTATGATACGGGGAGATCCGGATAAGGAATATGCTTTTTTCAGAACTAATGTAAAAATCCACTTTTCAATTTTTTCTAACACCGATTCTGTTATTTCATCGATAAATGATCTCCATAAATTGAAAGTTCTTATTTCTGCACATGAGTTTATCGCAGATCCGATTCTGAATGAACTTAAAAAGTGTTTAAAATTTGAACCTTTAATCACAAATGATGAAATGAAAGCATTCACGCAACTGAAAAGAAAAGAGTGTGATGTTGTATTTATGTCAGGCCCATCCGCGCGAAAATTAATTGAACACAGAAATATTGTAGGAATCAAAGAAATTCCGGTGAATATCGGTTTCTTCGATTATGGATTTGGAGTCAGAAAAAACAAAAACGGAATTTATGGTTCATTAACAGGTGGTTATGATAGAATTTTTTTAAGCGGTATATACAACAGCATTTATACTAAGTGGTTCATTGAAAAAACTGAAAACAGATTTTTAACTGAAAACGGAATTTATTTATCCACAGGTATTTTCAGCTTTTTGATTTTTATACTTTTTATTCTTATAAATGGTTTTATTCTTAGAAAGAGGATTAAAGAAAAAACTGAAGAACTTCATTTATCAATGTCTGAATTGACCAGAACACAGATTCAGCTGAAAGAGAGTGAAAAAAGGTTCAAAAGAATATTTAACAAGTCCCCTTCAGGTTTAATGATTCTTAATTCATCAGGAAGGGTTATTCTGTTTAATGAAGCTGTAGTCAATATTTTCGGTGTTGAAAATCCTGTCGAGATTTCAAACCTTGATATTCTAAACTCTCCGATATCAACCGAATGGTTCAGGAACAGATTAAAAAATTACCGCAATGTAAACCTTGAGATTAAATTTGATTTTGAGATTATCAGGAAAACAGGGTATTATAGAACCAGTAAAGCCGGAATGATAATCCTCGGTATTGTCATAATACCAGTTGAAATTAATTCAGGAAGCCCCGAACCGGGCTATATCTGCCAGTTCAGTGACAATACTAAAGAAAGAAAACTTCTGGAGGAATTAAAATATAACCAGAGGAAGCTTGAACTGATCTTTGAATCTGTTAAAGATGGTTTGTGGGAATGGAATTTGGTAACAGGTAAGGTGAGATATAATAGAAAGTTTTTTTCATTTCTTGGCTATAAAATGGAATCATATTCTGATGATATAAATACACTTTTAGGTTTTATTCATGAAAGTGAAAGAGAATCTGTAAAGAATGAATTATATGAAAAAGTTTTAAATGGCAGAAGTTTCAATATTGAATATAGAATGTTAATGAGTAACGGGAAAGTAATAAATGTAAGAAGCCGCGGCGAAACAATAGAATGGGACGCGGGCTTGAAGCCTTTACGAGTCATAGGCATACAGACAGAAATAACAATCCAGCGTGATATTTATACCAGAATAAATCTTTTTAAAAGTGATCAGACAAATACAGCAATTACATCATCCCGGAAGTATGATGACAATATTTTAGATGGCAGAATTATACTCGTAGTTGATGATAACTACCTGATTTATCTGCACATATCTGAACTGCTGAAGAAATATAAAGCTAAATCAATATATGCAGCCTCGGGCCTTGAAGCGCTGGATATTGTCAAAAAGAGAGATGATATAAGCCTGATATTACTCGATCATTATATGCCTGAACTGGATGGTGTTTCAGCACTACGAGAGATCCGGAAAATTAATAACAGCGTTCCTGTAGTTATACAGACAGGGCAGTGGAATGAATCAGTTAATGAACAGTTTTTCATGGAGGGATTCAACGGTGTTCTCGGGAAACCGGTTGAGGAGAATCTTCTTATAGAAACTATCTGCAGTATTATGGAATCAGTTTTTTATAAAAAAAATTCATAAAATTATGTTGATTTCCTGAAATAGACTTGTATTTTAGTTTTAATAATACTTATTAAAACATCACGCATTTTTGTAACAGGTGCAGTTTTAAATATTAAAGTAAATTAATAAAAATTATATATTCAGATTATATAATTTATTACCGGAGGAGAAATGAAAAAAATTATTTTTTTAATGATCATAGCATTAGCCGTAATTCAGTTTGCGGGCTGCAAGAAGAGCGGACCTTCTATCGTCAAGAATGATGGAGTGATAAACTTTATTACAGGTGATGTCAAAATAGTTTCAGACGGAAAAACAATCGCAGCTAATGCCGGCGATATAATTACACAGGGAATGACTGTAAAGACAGGCACGAAAGCTATTGTTGATATTTATTTTGAAGGAAGCGTTATCAGAATTCTGGAAAAGAGTTCAGTCGTTATGAAAGAGCTCGTTAAAAATTTATCTGACAGCAAAGAGCTGACTGAGTTATATGTTGAGAATGGACAGGTTTTCTCGAAGGTTACAAGAAAGCTGACTGATGGTGAAAAATTCAGAGTTAATACACCGACTGCAGTTGCGGGAGTAAGAGGGACTGAATTTCTTGTAAGTGAAGAGGAAGGGAAAAGCACCATCGCATGTATAGAAGGTAAAGTGGCAGTTAAAGAAACCGCGAGTGACGACTCTACCTTTATTGATGTTGAGGCCGGGAAGGAAGCCAGTGTTGAAAAAGGGAAACCGGTTTCTGTAAATGACCTTAAACAGCAGAATCTTGAAAATATCAGAAGAATTAAAGAAGAGATAAAAGAGTTAAGAGAAGATATAAGGAAAAAGTTTGAAGAGCAGCGGGAAGAGATAAGGAAAGCTGTTGTTGAGCAGAAGGAAGCCAACAAAGCACGAGTGGAGGATCAGAAAGCATCAGATAAAGCAAATGTTGAAGCAATTAAAGATGCCACAAAAATTCAGGCTGAAGCGATCAAAGGCGATATCGAAGGCAAAAAAGGTGAATCCAAAGAAGCTGTCAGTAATTTTAACAAACCTGACGTAAGCGGCGCAAAACCTTCAATCAAGAAATTTAAAGCTGATTTAAAAACCGAGTAAAGAATTAAAGTAATTTAATACATAAAAAAGAGAGTGCTTCACGGCACTCTCTTTTTTATGCTGAATAGAAATTATTTCCATTCAGAGTCCCAGATTTTTTTTAATGCTGTTTTCCATCTCTGATTTTCAAAAATACGCCCCCGCCAGCTCTCACCGGCGGTGACATCAGATTCAAGAATTTTAAGAGCTGAGTAATAGTCAAACTCTCTCCATAAAGTCCCGGCTTTATAGATAAACTCAGGGCTTCGTGTTTTTAATAGATTTTTAAACCCTGCTTCAAAATTAAAAACTTTCCAGTGGGCTCCGGCGTAGAAAATGAATTCCGCATTACCGGTATTCATTAAAAGTTCAAAACCCTTTGCAAAATCAAACGTTTTCCATTCTTTGCCTGCGTAATAAATATAGCGTGCGCTCTTGAGCATACCAAGAGCGTTCAGTCCTCTTTCATAATCATATCCTTTCCAGAACCTTCCGGACCGGTACAGGTATTCTTCACTGGCATTCTGAATCAGGAAACTTATACCTTTATCAAAATCAAATGATCTCCAGAAAATCCCGGCTTTATGAACAAATTCCAAATCACCCGACACTATAAGTTTATCCAGTCCCTTTCCGTAATCGAATTTATTCCACTCTTTTCCACAGAGGAATATAATTTCAGGATCAGCAGAATTCAGTATGGTTTCAATGTTTTTATCAAAGTCGAAATTTTCATCATGAACACCTTCGTAATATATCGAATGGAGGAGGGCGTGATCTTTTATCATTTATTCCCCCCTGAGATTTTCAGTCTTTTTTCAGGCACGACTGATGTGATTTTAATTGTCTTCCCGAACGGCGGCCTGAAAGGTTCATCCCGATGTTCGCTTATGAGCCAGAGAGTATTATCATATTTTTTTAAACGGTCAATATCATAGATGTAACCGTCGGTAATAACTATCAGCAGTTCAGTGTGATTTTTCATGTAGCTGTTAAAAAGTAATGCAAAGTATGTAGTACCGCTGCTTCCTGTTTTAAGATATTGCCAGTCCCCTTTTTTATATTCATATGGCTTAGCTGTTTTATCAGATTTTATAAAGAGGTTATCTTTTTTTTCAGGTATAAAAAGCGTTTCATCAATACACAGAAGATAAACTTTAAATTTTGTCAGCAGCCCTTCAATAATACCGAATGCAGATTCAATATCACCGGGTTTCATCACCATCGATCCCGATACATCGACTATTACTGTGATTGCAGCTTTATCCTTAAATGATCTTCCTGGAGCATATATTCCCTGAGAGAAATATCTTTTATTAAATTTGCTGTATGAATATTCCCATTCATTGGACTGCGCGGTTATATCTACAATGCTTTTTATTTTCTCACTCCATGAAAGATCGGTTTTCTGGGGACCGTTTATCAGTGAAGTAATGTCATTGAATATTCTTTCGTCGGTGCAGACTTCATCCTTTTCCGCCACTGTCATAAAATGATTGAGCTTTGCATCAAGTGTATTAAGGTCAGTTTTCGAATTCATTATATGGATTCCCGTTGGAATATGTTCACCGTCATCTTTATTAAACATCAGTCCGGTCATATTTTTAAAACCGGTATATTCTTCCTTCGGGGCAGTGTTATATGATAAATCAAGTTTAGCGAGATCATCTTGCAGCTGTTCAATGCCCGTTAATCCGGGAATATTAATGCCGGAGTTTTCGCCTGATGATTCGCTGAATTTATATTTTTTTACTTCATCTTCAGGCTGGAGTTTCAGCCACCTGTAAATCTCCTCCCACACAGGATCTGTGATTGATGTGTCAGTAAAAAATTTGTCCGGTACAACGGGAAGCCCGGAAGGGATAATCAGTTCTGGAACGTCGTATTTGTACTGATTTGTTTTTGAAAAAAAAGTTTTTCTGTTTTCTATAATGAAGGAGTTTATTACCATATCCTGTGCAAGGTTCTGCAGATAAATATTCCCGTCGGCAGAACCTCTATGATCATGGTTAAGAACTACATGCATCATCTCATGTATAAGAAGGCCCGTCAGTTCGTCTGAATTCAGTGAAGAAATAAATTTCTGATTATAAAAAAGAGTTAATCGTTTTGAGTAAATGCCGAGTGCAAGTGTCGGGATAGAATTTTCTTCAACAACGTCAACTCCCTGATAGAAGTAGGATGTGAATCTGCTTTTTTTCCATAGGCTCTCAAAGATAAGTTCAATTTCCATTTTGCATGCCGCTGTCAGTTTAAAAGGTTTTCGAATCTCTGACGCAGCGCTTCTGTCAATTCACTATTATTAAGAGATTTAAGAGCGGCAGGGATCAATGTAAAAATTCCGCATTGTTTCAGCAGCAGGAAAAAGTATGACATCCTGATGTCGCCGCGTGAATATCCGATAAAAGTCAGAACATTCCCCAGCAGCACCAGATCATCTTCCTTCAGACTGCCGCGGGAAGCAATTGCTTTATCCTCCATTATTTCAATAGTTCCGTTGAGTGCCCAGAGAAAATCCTCTGACGGGATATCCCGTGATTTCAGTTTATTAAGTTTTTCCTGATTACCCGAGAGGATGTCTTCTGATGAAATCTGTCTGGGGGAGGTGAGCTGCATTATAAAATCACTGCCGGCAATATTTCCGACAAGTGTATATATCATTTTTTCAAGAGTAGTTTCTCCTCTATCTGCAAGGTGTTCTTTCAAAGACTGCTCATCAATCAGGTTGTAGGAATATTTTAACGCGTTTGATACCTGGTGCCATCCTCTCGGATTCGGATTGATTTTCTCCTCGTCCCAGAGTTTTTCAGGAAATGAGGATATGTATTTCAGAATATAAGGATGAATGCCTTCAGAGTATCCCCAGACAAGCCAGTCTTTAGCTGTCGGCTTTAAATGAAATATTGCCAGCCTGCCGTCCAGCGCAGAATCATCAAACTGTGTTATCGTTGTGTCGTCTTCGTCACCTAAATTTCCAGCAAGGATTATTGATGTTTTTTTATTCAGCGGATGTTCTCCGCATTTGTTTTCAGTGATAATCTGGAACAGCGTCTGTATTACCGTGGGATGAGCCCTGTTAGATTCATCAAGAAACCATAGGATTCCATTATATCCTTCAGGTATATTTAACGGTGGAATAAATTTCGGCCTGAAGTATATCATCTGCCGAGTCTCATGATCCGGAACAGGATATCCTCCAAGATCAACGTTTTCTTTAAACGCAAGACGTGTGTCGATGAAATAGTAATTCATTTTATCGGCAATCTCTTTGACAATGGCGGATTTTCCTACACCCGGATGTCCGAGGATTTTTATCGCGTAGTTCAGATTCTCACTGCCGGTTATATATTTTTCGATTATCTCTCTGAGTTCATGAATTGTAACTTCCGAAGCCTGTTTTTTCAAGTTTTTACTCCAGCTTAAAAATTGATTTAAAAGTGTAACTGTTAAAACCCTGGTAAATATTTTTACAGCGCACACAGTGCGCAATATTGTATTATTTTACAGTTACTTAAAAGTCATATGAATTCAATACAAACAGTTGTCCAGAGAAAATTCAGTTTTTTGAACATGTATTTTTTGTAAAACTTTTAGATTAATACGGATTATTAAGTGTAAAGTAATTTCAAGCAGCCATACTCATTCCGGGTGAGCCAATCAAAGGAAGTGATTGAGGTAATATATTTTTTTAGCCTATTTCATAGTCTGAAAGGTTTTTAGAGTTCATTTTTTAAGCCTTTTCGAAATATAAAATGATAGATGATGCATACCGGCAGAAATCTGAATATTCTATAGAAGTTCAAACCTGATTTATAATTTATATCATGATATATAAAATTGATTATGCATCTGCTTGTATATAATTACATTTTACATTTTAAGTCGCAAATATATTGACAACAGATTGAACATAATTTTAATTAACTTTAGCGATAAATTATCTTAACAGTTAAAGGTTAAAGTAGTCATTATAACCGCAATTCTTACGGAATGAATTAGGTGAAATGCGCAACGCCGCCTCCCACATTGAATCTTTAAACTGAAAAATAAACTGAGATAATTTTTATCTTAAATAAAGAGGTATTCTGATGATTTTGTTAAACCCAAAAAAATACGATGTAAAATTTCCGGATAAAGAATCCCAGGAAATGATGCTTAAAACTATCGAATTCTTTGAGAAAAAAGGTCTTAAAAAAGTTAAGGACGATTTTCATGACAAAACCTGGCCGAGAGATTTTGTTGATTTCCAGAAAGAACATAAAATTTTTGCCAAATTATTGACACCGGCCGGTTATGGCGCGGCCGACAGCAGATGGGATACATACAGAATTTTTCATTGGGCTGAACTGATGGGATTTTACGGGATAGCATATTGGTATGTTTGGGATGTTTCCCAGCTCGGTATCTGTCCAATCTGGATGGGGAGCAATGAAGAGGCAAAACATAAAGCTGCGAAACTCGTTGAGCAGGGTGAAGTTTTTGCATTCGGACTCTCAGAGAAAGAACATGGTGCTGACATTTACTCAAGCGACATGATGCTCTATCCTCAGGGTGACGGCACATATAAGGCAAATGGTGATAAATACTATATTGGTAATGGAAACGAAGCTGCAATGGTTTCCACTTTCTCCAAGATTGCTGATACTGACGATTATGTATTTTTCTGTGTTGATTCCAAACACCCTAATTATGAGTGTGTTCAGAATACAGTTGCTCACCAGAACTATGTTGCAGAATATGCAGTACATGATTATCCGATCACAGAAGCTGATGTAACTGAAAAAGGCCCTAAAGCATGGGACAATATGCTTAATACTGTTAACGTTTGTAAATTCAACCTCGGGCCTGGCGCAGTTGGTATCGCAACTCACGCACTGTATGAAGCTATTGATCATGCTGCTAATAGAAATTTATATGGAAAATACGTAACAGACTTCCCGCATGTAAAACAGCTTTTAACAGATTCATATCTCAGAATATGCGCGATGAAACTTTTTAACCTCAGAGCAGTTGACTATATGAGAACAGCATCAGCAGAAGATAGAAGATATCTCCTTTATGATCCTCTCTGTAAAATGAAAGTAACAAGAGAAGGGGAGGAAGTTATCAATCTCCTCTGGGATGTAATCGCTGCTAAAGGCTTTGAAAAAGAACCTTATTTTGAAATGGCTACATGGGAAATAAGAATGTTCCCTAAACTTGAAGGTACAGTCCATGTAAATATGGCACTTGTTGTTAAGTTTATAACAAACTACTTCTTCAATCCTGCGGAGTTCCCTGCTGTGCCCCAGGTTAGTGATGCCAGAAATGATGCATTCCTTATGAACCAGGGTCCAACAAGCGGTCTTTCAAAGATTCAGTTCCATGATTACAACATTGCTTATAACAGCATTGATCTTCCGAATATAAAAATTATCAAGGAGCAAATCGCAACATTCAAAGAGTTCCTTGCGAAAGCGACTCCTACAAAAGAACAGAACAAAGACATCGATTATCTTCTTGCAATGGGCGAGCTGATGACTGTTGTTGCTTACGGTCAGCTTATCATAGAAAATGCGAAGATATACAAGGTTGATGATGATATTATTGATATGATTTTTGACGTTTTAGTCAGAGATTTCTCAAAGTATGCTGTTCAGCTCTACCAGAAGAAGAGCAATACTCCTCAGCAGCTTGAGTACTGTATTAAAATGATAAAGAATCCCGTTGCTGATATAGCGAAGTTTACAAGAGTATGGGAAAAATACGTATATTCACTTAAGGGTGAATACAAAATGAACGACTAATCAGTTCCAGTAATAATTCAAAAAAGCCGCAGTTAAATACCTCTGCGGCTTTTTTTGTAGAAAATTATTTCATATGAATCAAATTGCATAACTTTTTCTCCTTTTTACCTGAGAAACAAGTAAATTCTGTTGACAAAAAAGAACAATGTTTCTTTTTTATAACAGTGTTTAGAATGTAACACTCAATATTCCGGGTAATAATTATTTTCATTACGCAAAGCGTAACGGAAAGAAAGTTTACTAACAGTGTGCGAGTAGTTACTTTAGATTAGACTGAATGCTGTATTCAGGAGAGATAAGTTTATCTTCTGATTTATCTTTTAACAAAACAAGGAGTATGTTATGAGTTTATTACTTAATCCAAAAAAGTACAGAGACCGAAAATATCCCGACGAAAGATCAAAAGAGATTATGCTTAAAACCATAGATTGGTTTGAGAAAAAAGGCCTGGCTAAACAGAAAGACGCATATCATAAAAAAGAATGGTGTGAGGACTGGCAGAAGTTTGTAACTGAAGAGAAAATTTTTGAAACAATTTTCCTTCCGAAAGGCTACGGGGATGATCCTAACCAATATTACAGCACATACAGAAATTATGAATTCTCGGAAATCTGTGGTTTTTACGGTGGAGCATACTGGTATACATACCATGTATCTACATTAGGCCTTGATCCGGTTCTCCTTGGAGATAATGAAGAAGCTAAACATAAGGCTGCTGCGAAACTGAAGCAGAACGCTTTCTGTGCTTTCGGACTTTCAGAGAAAGAGCATGGAGCTGATATATACTCTTCAGAGATGAAGCTTTACCCGAAAGGCGATGGAACTTATCTTGCGAATGGAAGCAAATACTATATCGGTAACGGTAATGTTGCAAGTACAGTTACTGTATTTGCCAAGATTGCCGATACAGACGAGTACGTTTTCTTTGTTGTTGATTCAGCTCATCCGAACTATGAATGCGTAAAAAACGTTATTGATGCAAACCAGCAATATGTTGCTGAATTTGCTCTCCATGATTATCCTATCACAGAAGCTGACATTACCTCCAGAGGCCCTAAAGCCTGGGATGATATGCTTAATACTATAAATATCTGTAAGTTTAATATCGGTTCAGGCGCAACAGGTATTGTAACACACTCATTCTATGAAGCGCTTAACCATGCGTATCACAGAAATCTCTACGGAAACAGCGTTACTGAATTTGCTCATGTAAAGAGACTCTTCTCCGATGCATGGCTTAGAATTATGGGTATGAAACTGTTCGGCCTTAGAGCAACCGACTATATGAGAGTTGCAAGCGAAAACGATAAAAGATATCTTCTATTCAATCCTATCATGAAAATGAAAGTAGCAATACAGGGTGAGAGAGTTCACGAGCATCTTTTTGATATCATTGCAGCTAAAGGATTTGAAAAGGATACATATTTCGAGCAGGCAGTTTCCGAACTTATCGGGTTTCCAAAACTTGAAGGCACACGTCATGTAAACATGGCTCTTATTGCCAAACTAATTCCAAGTTACATGTTTATGCCTGGCCAGTTTGAAGAGATCGGAAGAATCACTGATAACAGAAATGATGATTTTATGTTTAAACAGGGGCCGACAAAAGCTTATGCGAAAACCAAGTTCCATGATTTCAACCCGGTTTATAACAGCCTTTCACATCTGCCGAATGTTAAGGTTTTCATAGAGCAGATACAGGCGTATAAAGAGTTCCTCATGGTCTCAGGAGCCGATCTTGCCAAGCAGATGATGGAATTTGATTATCTTCTTGCGGTTGGAGAGCTGTTTACAATGGTTGCATACGGTCATCTGATTATTGAGAGTGCAAAGATTGAAGGTGTTCGTGATGAGATTATGAACCAGATGTTTGATCTTTTTGTAAGGGATTTTTCTGCTTTTGCAGTAGAACTTTACGGAAAGCCGCTTAATTCAGACGTTCAGCTTGAGAAGATACTAAAGATGATAAAGCGACCGGTTCCGAGTAAAGATGAGTTTGAAAAAGTATTAAGGGAAGATATTTATTCACTTGTGGATGTTTACAAACAAAATCCATGATCCGATTCTTTTCTGAATTTTGCTGATAATTTTTAAAAGCTCCCTTAGCCGGGAGCTTTTTTAATCACTCTCGGGATATTTCTCTCTGATTGATCTGATTACATCAATACACTCAAAGAAAATATCAACAAGTTCAGGTTCAAATTTAATTCCTGAAAGAGATTTGATTTCATTAAACACATCGGCCTCTTCCCAGGATTCCTTATAGACCCTTTTGGACGATAACGCATCATAAACATCAGCGATTGCAACTATCCTTCCGAAAAGTGGAATCTCCATACCTTTGAGTGGTAAAGGATTTCCATTTGAATCTTTATTAACTGCCTCGCCGGTGAGAATGTCAACATGGCCGGGGTAACCTGTTCCATCCCAGTTCTCATGATGAGTAAGAGCAACCTCCCTGGCGACTTCATCTATTCTCGACTGAGGTTCGTAGAAGATCCTTGCACCCTGGTATGTATGAGACTTAATAATTTCATATTCTTCACGGGAAAACTTTGCCGGTTTTTTAAGTATGAGATCTGAAATGGCAACTTTCCCTATATCGTGAAGCATGGCAGCCATTCGTAAAATATCTCTATTCACTTCTATTTCTTCAGTTGGAATACCTTTACGCTTTGCCCATAACTCATACATCTCAACTGCATATGAAGCAACCCTGTTAACGTGAGCGCCTGTCTCTTTCGGGTCCCTCATCTCCGCCATCTGTATCATACGAAGGATTAGTGCCCTGGTCATCTGAGCTTTCTGTATAACCATGCTCGCCATGCCGGCAAAGTGCTGTATATAAAGAACATCCTCCTCCGTAAATCCGGTTATCTCACATAAAATATTTTCCGGATTTATTATCTGCATTACGCCGAGGATATCGTTTCTTTCATTTTTAAGAGGAATTGTCATTACCGACTTTGTTCTGTAATCCGCTTTTTCGTCGAATGACTTGTCAAATCCATAAGGTTTTCCTGAAATTGAATATACATCCTGCTCGATAATTGTTTCTCCGGTCATTGCCGCATAACCTGATAAAGATTTTTGAGTTATCGGGAGTTTAAAACTGGAATAGATCAGTTTCTTCCCGGCCGGCAGCCTGTCTGAAAGTGTTTTATTCTGTGCATGCGTAAATACGAGGTCATTTTTATTTTTTATATAGATTGTACCTGCATCGGCGTTAGCAATTTTTCTTGTTTCAAAAAGTATTCTTTCCAGGAGTATATCAAGATCCTGGACTGTATTTATCTCTGACCCGAGTCTTATAATTTCTTTCAGTTTATCATTTTCTTTCATATGGTTAACTTAAATTACTTTATTCTGGATTAATTATACTCAAAAATTTAAGAATAATCTATCAAAATTTTACTGTGATAGAAAAAACAGGCTTTTAAATATTATAGCGGTAACGGATTTAAGTGATCCGGTTTTATCCCAGTAAAGGCGTTAATCTAATCTATCAGATGTAAATGAATACGTTCCCCGGCGAATATGTCAGAGTTGTTTAAAATAATAAATTTGGTATAAAAATACTTAGGCTATATCATGAAGTTTAATTTGTATGGCTTTTGATAAAATTAAATTTTTTTAAATCCGGAAATTTTTTACAAAACTCTCTCCAGCAGCCGTATTAATATCAGGTCTGAATAAAACAGATTAAAAAAATTAATACAATATGGTTAACATGACTGATAGATTAAAATCTGCTGTTATACTTTCAATTATCTCCACTCCGTCAAAGCTCGGCCTTTGGAATGAGGTCACTCTCCCGCCGGGAGAAATATTGAGAGGCCTTAATCCTGTACAGCGGAAGGTACAGGAAATAATTAAACAAAAATATTCAGGTGATACGGATAAAGTTTCTGATCTGATCATTGAGAGTTGTATTCGTAAAAAAATCAGGATAATAACAATATGGGATTCTGATTATCCGCAGATGCTGAAAGAGATTCATAATCCTCCATTGGTTTTGTATTCGTCAGGAAATATCCGTGAAAGCAGAATGATCTCGATTGTAGGCACAAGAAATTCAGATGTGAAATCTGAAGAGATAACCCGTAAAATTTCAGGAAGAGCGTCACTCATGGGATTTACAGTGGTGAGCGGTATGGCATCCGGAATTGACCGTAATGCACATTTGGGAGCTTTAACGGCCGGAGGGGGTACTATTGCTGTACTGCCGGGAGGAACAGATATGGTTTATCCTTATAAAAATAGTGATATTTACAGAATGATATCTGAATCACAGTTTTCCGGAGTAGTTTCGGAATACCCTCCTGGGATAGGTACAGCTCAAAAGTGGACTTTTGCAAGAAGAAACAGAATAATCAGCGGACTGTCCGAGGCGGTTATAGTAGTACAGGCTCCTCTGAAAAGCGGTGCAATGATTACTGCAAGATATGCCGTAGAACAGAACCGTGATCTCTATGTATGTCCCGGAAATGCGTTTGATGACAACTACAGCGGATGCAATGAATTAATAAAACAGGGTGCTTCACTTTTTTCAGATATGAATGATTTTTTTACTGAATTAAGTCCTGGCAGCGAATCTCCCGGAATTCAGAGTTTCGAAAAAAGAGAAAGTAAAAATTTAGAAAAACCGGCAACTCAAACTGCCCGTGAAACTGAAATTTTTGTTACTGAAGAGTTTACAGGCAAAGTGGAATTAAAGATAATTGAAGAACTGAAAACCACTGAAATAGTTATAGATGAATTTCTGAGAAGAAATAATTTTTCTGCGGATGAAATGAACCAGGGAATTACTGTGCTTGAAATAGCAGGATATATTAGCCGAAAAGGGAGCAGATTATGTAAATTGTAGTATTATTTTATAAATTTTATATCAGTTAAGAATTTCACGTATGAATAAATGTGCCTTTCGATTTTAGGATTAGGTTATTTAAACTGATTCCATACGATGAGAGATCAGAGTTTAAGTCCGGCTGTAATTTAACAAATGGGCATCGTTCACATTGGAATTCTAATCAGCGCGGAACTGAAGTCAAATTGAAGAATTATTTAATCATAAATGATATAATTGTCAGAAATCCGGTATTTTTAAATAAAATACAAAAATTTGTAAAAAAAGAATTATTTGACAAATAATTTCAAATACGAATGTTTGTTAAAAATATAAACCTACTGGAAAGGCATAAATGGCAAAGAAAATAAAACCTGAAACATTGGTTATTGTAGAGTCACCCTCTAAAGCAAAGACTATAAATAAGTATCTGGGTGATAAATACATAATATCCTCTTCCGTCGGTCATATAATTGATCTTCCGAAATCACGGCTCGCAATTGATGTAGATAATGGTTTTAAACCCGATTATATAACAATCAGGGGGAAAGCCAAAATACTGAATGAGCTTAAAAAACAGGCGGGATCGGTAAAAAATGTTCTGCTGGCAACTGACCCTGACCGCGAAGGAGAAGCTATTTCATGGCATTTATCCAATGCGCTCGCAGGGAAAAACAGTAATATAAAAAGGATTGAATTCAACGAGATAACTGAAGCAGCAGTGAAAGAAGCTGTTGCTCACCCGAGAGAGATAAATATTGATCTTGTCAATGCCCAGCAGGCTAGAAGATTTCTTGATAGAATAGTCGGGTATTCTATAAGTCCGCTTCTATGGAAGAAAGTTAAAAGAGGACTCTCTGCGGGACGTGTACAGTCTGCAGCCCTGAAGGTTATCACAGACAGGGAGAATGAGATAGATCTTTTTATCCCACAGGAGTACTGGACTCTCGAGGCGGAGTGTTCCCATCACAATAAAAAATTCTCCGCGATGCTTACACATTACAACAATGATAAAATTAAAATAAAAAATAAACTTGAGATGGATGCAGTTGTAAAAGACGTTTCAGGGAAGGGCCTTACTGTAACCGAGATAAAAACTCAGGAGAGGAAAAGAAAAGCTCCGCCTCCATATATCACAAGTAAACTGCAGCAGGATGCGGTAAACCGGCTTGGTTTTACTTCAAAGAAAACAATGATTGTAGCGCAGCAGCTATATGAAGGTATAGATCTGACTGGCTCGGGCCCGACAGGTCTTATAACTTATATGAGAACAGATTCGACCAGAATTTCTGAAAACGCGATAGCCATGGCGAGAGATTATATTAAAACGAATTTCAAATCTGACTATCTTCCGGATACTCCAAATATTTACAAACTGAAAAAGAATGCGCAGGATGCTCACGAGGCAATACGGCCGACTGATGTGAGTAAAACTCCCGAGTCAATTAAGAATGACCTCACCCGGGATCAGTACAGGTTATATGATCTTATCTGGAGAAGATTCATTGCCTGCCAGATGACGCCTGAAGTCACGGAGTCCCTTACCGTAAATCTTGGCAGTATAAATTCTCTTTTCAGGGCTACCGGCAATAAAGTTTTATTTTCAGGATTTACAGAGGTAGAAAAATTAAGCAAGTCAGAAAAGAATGCTCTTCCTTTATTTAAAGAAGGCGACAATGTCGAGGTGAGTGAGTTTAAACCGGAACAGCATTTTACCACACCTCCTCCCAGGTTCAACGATGCTTCACTTGTTAAATTTCTGGAGGAGTCCGGAATAGGAAGGCCGTCAACTTACGCACCGACAATCGATACGCTCATAAGGAGATATTATATAACAAGATCGGGGAAACAGCTTGTTCCTACGCTTCTTGGAAAAATTGTAAATAATATAATGTCCGAAAATTTCGGTTCACTTGTTTCAATAGATTTTACTTCAGCAATGGAAGAGAAGCTTGATAAAGTTGAGGCATCGGAAATAGACTGGGTTAAAATGCTTGGCGATTTTTATACTCCCTTTAAAGAATTGGTTGATCTTGCGGAAATAAACATTGAAGAGATGAAGGGAATACTCGATGAAGAGACCGAATATGTATGTGAGAAGTGCGGGAATAAAATGATGAAGAAGCTCGGCCGGTTCGGTTTTTTTCTCGCCTGTGCCGGATTTCCGGAATGCAGAAATGCTAAATCACTCCCGCTCGGAAAGTGCCCAAAATGTGACGGTAATGTAGTTAAGCGCGGAGCAGGCGGAAGAAGGGGGGGATTCTTCGGGTGCAGCAATTATCCGGTATGCGATTTTATTACAAGAGATAATCCGTCAGACAAAGACTGTCCAAAATGCGGAAAACTTTTATTTACAAAAAAAATAAAGGGAAGGGGAGAGGAGCTTACCTGCCTGAACGAAGGATGCGGATTTAAAGTTGAACTCCTCGATGAAGTTACGGTAAATGATGTCCCTGAAGAAGAAGCAGAAGAATAATGTATAACCTTATAGATTCTTTTCTCGATTATATTACTTATGAAAAGAATTATTCTTCCAATACCGCCGGTGATTACAACGGAGACCTGCGCCAGATTGCAGATTTCCTGTCCGGAAAGGTTGAGGATGGCTTCAAGGATTATTATGAACTTGACTGTAAATTGAGTGGTGACGAGCCTGATATACAGACTGTTACAGTTAGCGATCTTAGAAGTTTTCTCGAATACTGTTACGACAGAGGATTAAAAAGATCATCTATCGAAAGAAAAATTGCTGCTATTAAATCATTTTTTACATATCTTCACAGGAAAGACTTCATTCCATCTAATCCATCTAAAAAACTTATCTATCCTAAAAAAGAAAAAAGACTTCCGAAGTTCCTTTATCTTAAAGAATATGAAGAGCTTACAAATTTTGAAGTAAATAATTTTTTTGATTTAAGGGATAAGGCTGTAATATCGCTGTTTTATTCCACGGGTGCAAGGATATCTGAAGTTGCAGGTTCATTAGTTTCCGATCTCGATCTTGAATCCGGGCGACTTAAAGTATCAGGAAAAGGGAGTGTTGAGAGAATTATCTTTCTGACGACCGAAGCTGTTAAACTCTTAAAAAAATACCTCAGAGAACGGGATACAAGATTTCCAGAGAGGTCTGAATTTATATTCGTTAATAAAAATGGGAAAGGCATATCCGTAAAAGGGATGTACAACCTGGTAATGAAAAGAGCTGCAGCAGCGGGACTTTCTTATAAGCTGTCACCTCACACCTTGAGGCATAGTTTTGCGACTGAACTTCTAAACAACGGGGCGGATATCAGGGCAGTACAGGAGATGCTCGGGCATAAGAGTCTTTCGACTACCCAGGTGTACACTCACACAACAAAAGCACGGTTGAAGAAAGTATATGATCTTTATCATCCTCATTCAGGCAGGAATGAAGAGAAATAATAGTTTTATAATCCGCCGCGCATGCTACGTGTGCGTTGAGGGTTGCTCGAATCGATTCACTGATTGTCAATTATAAGCTTTATCTATAATTCCACCGCCGATGATATCATTCTCAAGATCATAAAATACAGCAGCCTGCCCTGGAGAGATTCCTATCTGTGGTTCTGTAAAAACTACTTTGAATCGGTCTTCAATTCTTGTTACTATTCCTTCGACCGGCCTTTGAGTTGATCTTGATTTAATAAAAAGTCTGGCTTCATCTTTAATTTCATATTTCATATGAAAACAGTTTTTTGTTTCCAGTGATTTTATCAACAGCTCAACTTTCGGTCCGGCAGTGATCTGGTTTTTTACAGGATCGATAGATGTTACATACAGCGGTTCAGGTGCAGCGATTCCCATTCCTCGCCTCTGTCCAATTGTATAACGATAAATTCCATTATGTTTCCCCAGCACTTTTCCGCCGGAACTGATAATATTTCCAGTCCGGGGTTTTGTGCCGGTATAATTTTCAAGAAAAGGTATATATTCGTTATCAGGGATAAAACATATCTCCTGGCTGTCAGCCTTGTCTTTGAGAGGAAGATTAATTTTTGAAGCGAATAATCTGATATCGGTTTTTGTCATTGTGCCAAGCGGGAATATTGATTTCGCAAGCTGTTTTTGTGTGAGCATAAATAAAAAATATGACTGATCTTTGGAGTGATCCGGGGACATTGTGAGATATAATCTTCCGTTTTTTTCTTTTTTGATCGCATAGTGTCCCGTCGCAATCATTTCGCAGCCGAGGTTATCAGCTTCTTTTATAAGTTCTGAAAACTTTACAAATCTATTGCATATTACACATGGATTCGGGGTTTTACCTGAAAGGTACTCCTCGCAGAAATAATCAATTACATGCTTACGGAATATCTCTGAAAAATTAAATTCATAGTGCGGAAAATTGTAGAGATCAGCAATTTTTTTCGCGTCGTTCACTGCGGCAGCATATACCGTATCATTAATATCTGATGAAGGGAGAAATCTTGCGGTAATACCGACAACATCATGGCCCTGATCTTTCAGCATAACAGCAGTTACTGATGAATCAATTCCGCCGCTCATTGCTACTGCAATTTTCATTTAAAATTCTCCCTTATAAAGAAAACCCTGAAAGGTCGCTCTATTTTTAAACTCATCTTCAATTGCCTGTAAGACTGTTCCTTTATGGATACTCCATTTCGGATAGAGTAATGTGTCCTCTTTTCTGTCACCCATAAGTCTATGAATGGTAATATCCGGCCTTAGCCGTTCAATGAAGTCACAGACTGTTGATACATATTCTTTCAGCGGCATCAGTTTGAAATTTTCTCTGTTATATATCTGTTCAAGTACTGTATCTTTGATTACATGCATATGATGTATTTTAATTCCATTAACAGGAAGAGCTGATATTTTTTCCGCTGTCTCCATCATGTCTTCCCATGTTTCCCCTGGAATTCCAAGAATTACATGAACACATATAGAGATGCCATATTCAGAAATAAGATTTATTGACTCAATACTTTTCTCTACAGTGTGCCCTCTTTTCAGAAAAGCAAGGCTGGCATTGTTCATGGACTGAATACCTAGTTCAATCCATAATTCAAAATTGTCTCTGTTGTATTTTTTTATCAGTTTAAGAATATCCCGGCTTATACAATCGGGACGCGTTCCAATCATAAGGCCTGCAACCTCTGGGAAGGAGAGTGCTTCATCATAAAGTCTTTCAAGTGTTGGAACCGGTGCGTATGTGTTGGAGAATGCCTGAAAATATGCTATATATTTTGTATACTGATCTGAACGCCTGAATGTATTTATTGCGTTTTCCATCTGATGAGGTATTGTATCAAAACCTGATGTACTTGGGGCTGCGGAGCCCTCATCCGAACAGAATACGCAGCCTGTAGTGCCTATACTTCCATCCCGATTGGGGCAGGATAAACCGGCATTAATCGGTAGTTTAAAAACCCTGCAGGAGTAACGGTTGAAGAGATAGTCTCCAAAAAAATTATATGGTTTGCCGGACCAGATTCCCGGATTATTATAAATTTCGTTCCTGCTCAATTTCTGTAAAATATGAATTTTTAAGATACTGCTGATTCTGATATTTATTAGGATCAAGATAAATCTGTGATACCCGATCAGCTTTGACAATTCTCATATTCCTGTCTATCTGTACAACAAAAATACCCGGTTTAAATTCAAAATCATCGAATTTTTTCTTATAAACAGTGGTATACTTATGTTTTTTAGATGAGTATTTTCTTACTTTTGTAAGAGATACTTTTTTATAATTATTCATTGATTCAATAATTGATTTCAGGCTTTTAGAATCAGGATTAAGAGATTCAATTACTGCATTTTCAAGATTCTCCCCGGTACTCAACGCAAGGATAAAAGGTTTTGTAATCTGTGAAGCTTTGACAGGGATTGCTGTTTCTACACGCTTCTTCTCCCAATTTGTATTAGGAGTAGGAGTGTTATCTTTAGCTATATAACTGCGGATTTTTTTATTTCCGTAAATGGCTATACTGTATTTTTCTTTATAGGCCGAATACATCTCATTTCTGTTTAAAGATTCTTTTGCATTAACAAAACATGTCCGTGCTTTGTTAAACTTTTTTTTATTTCTGTATTTAGTCCCTTTAAGGTAATAGTTTTCAGCCTGGTTAATTGTATTCATAATAGATCTGTAGTAATTGATAGAGTCTTTAGTCTGAGAATTATAATATGAATCATTCATTGCTTTTACAGCCATATTAGCATTTTTTGTATCAGCATGCTGAATAAAATATATTGCCAGCCTTGCAAGTTTAAGAATCTCGATTCCTGCTTTAAAATCTTTGCGTTTTCCTCTGAATTCGTTTTTTGAGATATCTATTCCATAAATATCATTGAATGTTTTCAAAAGCATCTCATATTGTGTTTTTACCATCCCATCCATATAATCAGCTTCAAGAAGTTTTTTTTCTTCAACAGGATGCGATATAAACCCGCATTCATATATAACTGAAACGGGGAAATTAAGATAATAACTAAACCTGTCATCTGCAACTGCGCCATAATCCCAGCTGTTTGCTTTATAACCTTTCGTGACTAGTGAATCTCTTATATTAAGAGCATACTGTTTTGAAAAACCGCCGGCATCATACTTGTTATATAAAGTTAAAAAACCTGAATATGAACTTGTAATGTTTATAAGAAGTTTTCTTCCGCTGCTGTCTCTCGCCATGTGAATACCGGGCATATTGACAAGACCGTCTGCTTTTTCGAATATCGAAACATTATTCATATGCATTTCAACAACCATAAATGCGCCGGCATTTTTAGCATTGCTCAAAACATCTTTAAATTTCATGTAATGGTATGTATCAGATTTACCTTCAAGGACCTGGAGGTATTCATCTTTTGCGACTATATTCAAAAAAGAATTCTGCTTTAAAAGATTATATAATTTTCTGGAATAGAGCCTGGAATAATATTCTTCAGGAAGGCCTGTTATCCCGACTCTATTTGTGGTAATACCTCTCCATCTCTCAGTATCATCCTTCCCATGAGCCGGACCGAAATAAAGTGTTATTTTTCCGCCGTTTTCAAGAGAATCATACAGGTTGCCGTAGATTCCATCGATATAATTTATAATCTCCGCTATATCAGAAAAAGTATTTTTATTATCCTGCCTTTCAATAATTTTATCGATCACCGGGGTCTGTTTATTTTTTATTGTTGTTTCAGAATATAAGTTAACATATATGCATAGCAGAACCGGCAGGAGAAGTATTACCTTAAACTTTTTCATTTTCAATAACCGTTATTACTTTAAATTTTTTATTTTTTCGAAATCGGATTTCAGGTCCTGTTTATCTATATCATAGAAATAGATATTTCCATCAACACACTCTTTCTCTGCTTTTATAACTTTACCAAAATTGTCGGCCAGATATTTTATCTGGTTTGAAGCGTTTCTGTTAAATGCCGGACTTAGTTCTTTCTGCAGATTTTTATAAGCTTCGAATTTTATTCTTTCTTCAATTTCAGAGAGGGAACTGTTTTTACATTCATCAATAGTGATAATGAAAATTACTGCCCTGTATTTGTTATCTGTTATCCAGCCGGTTTTACGGAAAGATTCATTAATTCCATTCAGACCGTTTGTATTATTATTTTCTGTTTTTTTACGAGAATCTGTTACACAGTTTTGTACACAGAAAGTTAATAAAAACAGCATAAAGCAGGACACTAAATATTTTTTTGTCACAATACACCTCAATACGGTAAGCTTTATTTTATTATCGGTTGAATACTATTGAAATTGAGTGTAACTGAATTATTTATTACTAATATTAAATAAATAATTAATTAATATCCCCGCCGCTGAAGGGATGGGAAATATTAGAGTTTTTTAAAAATAATTAAGTGAATAAATATTTCATTAATTATTCAGTATTTCGTTTTTTATACCGTTCTTAAAAATCCGGTACACAAGAACTGCAGAATTATCGTACAGATAGTATTCCTGATCAATAATTCCCTGCTTTGAATAGACTTGTGATTTTTCTTTTAAGAGATTTACCTTTTCCCGCGGCAAATCATCAATATTTGTTGAATTCCCTGCCGCATAAAAAGCCACTACCTGCTTTTCGGTTTCTGCCGGTATACTGTCTTTAGCCTTTATAAACGAATTTTCTCTCTGGTCTGCCATAGTTTTAATTTCACGATCCGGAGATACTTTGATAATAACCTGGAAACAATCATCAGTTAATGCTCCTGATGTTATATAGTCATACTTCTGCGGCTCCCTCAATTCATTAGATCTGCACGAGTAAATGAAGAGTGTACATGCAATCAAAGAGATAATAATTTTTTTCATTTACTTACCTTTAATCAGGGATATAATAGATTTAATTTTATCAGCATCAGGATGATTCGGTTTCATTGAAAGAACTTTTTCGAAATGATAAACAGCTTTCTGATTATTTTTTAGATTCCTGTAATAGATCATTCCCAGTTCCTCGTGAGGGTCAACCTGGCTGCTGTTTAACTGCAGTGATTTTTCGAAAGATGATACCGCGTTATTGAAATTGCTCTGGTCCCTGTATGTAATACCAAGATCAAAGTGAGCTTTATACTCAAGCGGATTTATTGTCAGTGCGACATTGTACTCCTCGACAGCGTCGTTATACATTTTCATCTCTCTATAAGCGTTTGCAAGGTTGTAATGAGCAGTATATGACCTTGGTGAATTATCCGAAGCTTTTTTAAACTGTTCAGCTGCTTTATCGTAGAGCTTTTTATCAAAATACATTCTTCCAAGATTTATATAAGCATTAGTATAGGATGGATTAATTTCGATTGCTTTTTCGTAACTCTCGATCGCTTTTATTTCATTATTTAATCCTTCATACGCTTTTCCTGTTTCATACCAGGATGCTGCATCACCGCCTTTAGCGGAAGATGCTTTTTCAAATAGTGGGATTGCCTCACTATAATTTTTTTTCTGCTGGTTAATCAGGCCGAGGTTAAAGTATGCCTGATAATGGTTAGGCTCATTCTGAAGTGTTTTCTGGTAGTATGTTGCGGCATTATTATAGCTTTTCATTTCATGATAGGTTTCACCGATTTTGAAATTTGTTTCAGGATTATTCGGTCTCAGTTCAAGGTCTTTAGTAAAGTTTTTCAACGCCTCATTATAATTTTTTGATTCAAGCTGAATGCTTCCAATACTGAAATACGCCCTGTCCATTTTCGGATCGAGAGAGACCGATTTCTGGAAATCAGCTATTGCTTTTGACTTATCATTCATCTGCTGGTTCGAAAGGCCTCTGGCAAAATAAGCTTTGGCGTGATTAGGGTCAACCCGTATAGCGCTGCTGAATGATTGGGCTGAATCCTTATATTTTTTTTCCATGTACTGTATCAGCCCAAGCCGGTAATGGGAATCTCCATTATTCGGATTTGAGGCTATAGCATTCTGGAAAGCTTTTTTTGCTTCATCATAAACTTTGTCGTGAGTGTATATACGGCCCTGCCAGTAGTATGAATAGTCATCATTTTTGTCCAGTTCAACAGCTTTTCTATATGCCTTGATAGAATTATCGAAGTCTTTTTTTTCTCTATACTGATCGCCGATGTCTCTCCACTTTTTAGCATCATTATTAACATTATTTGTTTTTGTCTTTTTAATTGAACTGTCTGAATCAGAAATCGTATCCGCAGGTATATCAGTTTTGATGTCGCCTCCGGCATTATTTATTGTATCATTTTTAGATTGAACTGCGATAACTGCTTTGTTGTTTTTTCTGTTCAGCTTATCGAGTTCTCCCATCGCGTAGTTATATTTTTTTCTTAAATTTTTATTGCCAGAGTCGTACTCCAGGCCTTGTTTGTAGTAACCGGCCGCATTTTCATAATCTTTTCTCGCGAGATGTATGTCGCCAAGCTTTTCTGCTGACCTGGCGTCTGAAGACTCAAGTTCAATGGCTTTTTTATATGCTGCAATTGCGTTGTCAGTATTACCCAGTTTCAATTCACTATCGCCGAGTCCGCGGTAATATTTCGCTGTTTTAGAATTTATGCCGATAGCTTTATTAAATTTATCTTTAGCCTGTCCATTATTTCCTGTTTTGAGATAAAGATTCCCTAGATTGTAATAACCTTCCGCGTCGCCCGGATTGTTGCCGATCCCCTGTTCAAGTACAGCGATGGCACCCTTGATGTCGCCTTTAGCGAGCCTCTGATTAGCTATGTTCATATAACTTTCCTGATCTTTCGGAGCAACCTTCTGGGCAGCTTTGTATTCATTGAGAGCTTTTTCAAGTTCAGCCCGTGAATCATAAACATTTCCCAGTTTGTTATATGCTGCAGGATTGGATGGCTTTTTGCCTTTGGCTGATTCGAAAATTTTTATTGCATTATCATAGTCACCTTTTAAAGCATAGGCGTGGCCAAGGCCGTTAAGCGCGTCATAGTTCTCAGGATCAATTTTTAACGCTTTTTTGTAGTAATCTATTGCTTTATCATAATCACCAAATGCTTTGTAAAGATCGGCAATTTTCAGTATTATTCCAATGTTTCCCGGTTCAGTATCCAGAAGGCCGGTGTAAAGTTCTATCTGTTTAAGCCGGAGATCTTTAATCTGATCTGCAGGATCCGGTGCCCTGAAAAATAAAAAATATAATAAACCTGCACCAACCGCCAGGGCAGCAGTTATAGCTATAATTTTGTTCCTGTCATCTCTGTAAAACATAGAACCTCCCGGAATAATTAAAGATCGTCGTCCATATAGATGTCTTCGATCGTATCTTTAGATTTTTTTGATTCATGGCCCGCTTTCTGGTTTTCAATAGTTCTATCCTGAGAGTCCAGTGTGGAACCGCCAAGAAGAAGAGCCTCTTCAATTGAAATTTTACTATCAGGTGAGGGAAGCTGGAATTTCGGATCTTTAAGCAGTTCAATTACCCTTTTAATACTATCGTATTGCGGATCTTCCGGGACAAGTTTTATATAAGTTTCCCAATTTTCGATAGTTTTTTCTTTATTCCGCATCAGCATCAGGTAGGTGAGGCCGATATGGTAAAATGTTACCTTAAGTTTCTCATCCTTAGCTAGAGTTTTGTTGAAGTTTTCGATTGCAAGATCCGCATTCTTTTTAAAATAATATATCTGTCCGAGCCTGAAGTAGTTTTCGGCAATTTCCGGATTTATATCGATTGCTTTAAGATACAGGTTTAATGCACCATCATACTGCTGCTTTTTAAGATAAATATCTCCGAGGTAGGAGTAGGCGAGGGCATTCTCCGGTTCCTTTTTTATAACTTCCTGAAACAGTACTTCAGCCATTTCAAATTTTTTCTGAAAAAAATATTTTGTCGCACGGATAAACAAATCCTCTTCTGTTTTTGCCTGAGTAAAGGCAAAAGACTGTAAAAGCAGAAGAAAAAACAGTGTAATGAATGGTGTTTTTTTCATATTTCTATTCCAGTATTCTGCAATCAATTCCGGATTCCTTAATCATTGCCTCTGCGAGAGGATCATTGTATGGAGATCTGTATATAAATGATTCTATACCGCTGTTTAATAACATTTTAGTGCATATAGAACAGGGCTGATGTGTAATGTATATTTTTGCGCCTTTTACTGAAACGCCATAATATGCTGCCTGAATTATAGCATTTTGTTCCGCATGAAGGCCTCTGCATAATTCATGTCTTTCACCGCTGGGAACTTTATATATTGTCCTTAGACAGGTCTGCTCTGTACAGTGAGATATTCCTGTAGGCACGCCATTATATCCGGTAGTCAGCATCCGCTTATCCTTTACAATAACAGCACCTACCTGTCTTCTTAAACAGGTAGACCTTGTGGAGACATCTTCTGCTATTTTCATAAAGTACATGTCCCATGAAGGTCTTTCGTTCATATATTAACTCCACCAATTTATATTATATATTTTTACCATTACTTTAAAATCCTGCAAAGTAATTTTTTTAATTCTTTATTTTATTTGGGATAATATCATTAAATTTGTTTCAGAATGGCTCTCGAAAACAGCCATATAATTCCCCATAAGTAGAACTTAAGATAGTTTGCCGGTAAAACATAATTGATAAATTGAATAAATTTTAGATATAATCTTTAAGTTTTCCTCCATCTGATTGAGGAGGCTGATTAATCAGATATTGAATTGTTCTGTACACCGCAGGAAACGATCAGCTTTATTATTGGTGGATGTTTATCAAAGCGTAATAAGGATGGATAACCCATTGACCGCTGAATTAATTAGAAACCGTCTCTTTCAAGATCCTTGATTCCCTGTG
>Ga0116171_10000855_pt1 | contig 31679 bp, 20 predicted proteins | sample AD_JPNHW2_MetaG_FD_89798 | JGI IMG/M metagenome (GOLD analysis project Ga0116171, IMG submission 89798) | Active sludge microbial communities of municipal wastewater-treating anaerobic digesters from Japan - AD_JPNHW2_MetaG | ecosystem: Engineered > Bioreactor > Anaerobic > Digestate | place... | reverse complement strand
TTGGCGGAAGGGGTCAGGTGATAGTTCACCGTCTCGGTGTTGTACCCGGTGTTGTCGAGGGTTTGTAAGATCGACCCTGTCAGGGTGGTTTGGTCGCTCCACCCGGTGATGTTGGCGGAAGACGGGGTGCAGGTCCAGGTGTATTGGGTGCCGGCGACATCCGAAGTAAGAACGACATTCGTATTCAGCCCGTCACATTGCTCCTGCGAGAGCGGGTCGTTGGTGACCGTGGCGGTAGGATTGACGGTGACGGTGTATTCGGTGGTGAGGCCCTGACAATTGTTGGCTGACGCGGTGATATAATACGTCACGGTCTCAATGTCGGAACCGATGTTGTCCAGTGTCTGGTCCAACGTAGTGGTGGGCAAGGCATTGTCGGACCATCCGGTGACATTGGCCGATGAAGGGGTGCAGGTCCAGGTGAACTGTGTCCCGGCGACATCGGAAGTCAGGTTGATGTTGGTGGGCTGGTTATCGCATTGGGTCTTGGACGGCGGTATGTTGGAAAGGTTAGCCGTAGGATTGACGGTCACCACGAAATTCGCAGGTTCCCCGTTGCAAAGGTTGGCGACGGGGAGGATGTTGTAGGTCACGGTCTCAATGTTATATCCGGTGTTGTTCAGCGTTTGGTCCAGGGTGATGGTCGGAACAGCATTGTTAGTCCAACCGGTGACATTAGCGGACGAGGGCGAACAGGTCCAGGTGAATTGCGTCCCTGCCACGTTGGAGGTCAGGGTAATATTCGTGTTGGTGCTGTCGCAGACAGGCTTGGATAGCGGGAAGTTGGACAGGTCAGCCGTGGGATAAACCGTGACGGTATAGTACGCCGTGGTTCCCGGACATCCATTAAAGACGGGAGAGAGCTGATACATCACGGTCTCTGTGTTGTACCCGGTATTATCCAGCGTTTGATTAATCGTGACGGACGGAGTGCTGTTGTCGAAATACCCGGTGATATTGGAAGAAGAAGGTGAACAGGTCCAGGTGAATTGTGCCCCGGTTACATTTGAGACCAGCGTTATATTGGTTGGAAGATGATTACATAGTTCTTTCGATGGCGGTGTGTTGGTGAGGAGGGCGACAGGGTTGACCGTCACGGTGAAGGTTTTGGTTGAGCCGGTACATCCATTCACCGAAGGAGTGACGGTATAGGTGACGGTCTCCGTTTTCGATCCGGAATTGAAAAGCTGATTGTTGATGGCAGGTCCGTTAGCGCTGGTATAACCGCTCACGGTACCTGAACTGGCGATGGCTGTCCAGGAGAAGGTGGTGGCCGGAACGCCGGAGGTGAGGGGGATGTTGATGGTGCCGGCGTTGCAAACCGAGTAGGTGAGAAGGGTATTGGAGATGTCTGGAAGAGGATTGACGGAGATGACAATATCCTGAGCAGTCCCGGAACAAAGATTCAGGGTTGGGGTGACATGGTAAGTGACAGTTCCCGGATTCAGGTTAGTAAGAGTCAGCGCATCGTTGATCAGTACGGCGTTATTCATCCCTGCAGGACAGGTGGCAATATTAGCGGAACAAGTCGGCGCCGGGCTGGTCCAACTGAAAAAGGAACCGGAAGGGGTGGACGTGAGGATCATGTTAACCGTTGTCCCGGAGCATACTGATTTGGTATACGGTGTTTGAACGGATGGAATGGGTTTGATGGTAACAGGTAAGGTAGATACGGTGCTGGTCACCGGACAATTATTGTTGGTGCCATATACCTGGATGTTCCCGGATGTGGCATTGTGAGCGAAATTTACAGTGATATGGTTATAGGAAGAATCCGTCTGGGTGATGGTGACGCCTGTCCCGGTATAACTCCAGTGATAGGCCTGAGTATTCGGATCTGAAACTACCGAAAAGATCACTCCATTGCTCCCTGCACAATAACTTTGAGGAGGAAGCTGATTGAACACCAACGTTTGAGGTCCTCTGAACTGAGTGATCAGCGCTGGCGAGGTGGTCGTGGAGACATTGTACCACCACGTATTGACGGTCATCAGGTTGCCGAAATTGTTGCCCCACGAGTGGCATCCCGGAGGGCTGGAACACCCGGTCAGGTTCGATGATCCTCCGATTCCTGTGTCATCCCAGAATACCTGGGGCGTTGCTCCTGCCGGGCTGACAAGGCTGATGTTGAACCCGTTCTGGTTGGTCTCAACATCATAAAAGGGGAGATTGGTCAACCCATTGATATAACTGATGGTGAAAGTGACCGGCGTGTTATTGGGCACCATATGTGCGGTGGGGGTGGATCCGTCTAAACCATCCCACTCAAAAAGGTTTTCTCCGGCCACAACAGACTGTGAAAGGGTTCGCTGAACGTATGGTGAACCGAAGCTCAGCACGACTTCTGCATTTCCGGGTTTGTTAACCGTAACATGAAAGATGATATGCCCGTTGCTGCAAAAACGTTCTCCCCAGGGGGCAGGAGCAGTGATCTGTCCTAAGGTGGTGGCCGCCGGAAACAGCGTGGCATCAGGCGGATTCAGAAAGATCTTGTACTGTGGCAATAGAACTTGTCCTGATACCGATTGCCGGTCGGCAATGAAATTACCGGATGTGCCGCACCCGTTTTGGTTGCAGAATTGTATCCAGGTCCCGCCGCTCATGTCATTAAACTGACAGGAAGTAATGATACTGTCTGTTGAATAGATGTAAGTGGTAGCGGAACAGTTGTTTCCTTCCGTGAACTGCCATGCTTTGGAATACACTCGCCCTGTCTTGGCTGTATGTGCCACCGTATCAGCAACGGTGATGTCAAAGAGATCGAGATCGAATTCCCCAGGGCTATCCATCCCTGTAGAATTTGAAACCCTTTTAAATTCTATATAATAGGTCTGTGATGGAGAAGGTGGATGAAAACTGAAGGCGGTATACCCGCCGGTGCCAAAAAGCTGATAAGGCCCAACTCTGGCTTCATTAAGGCTGCTGATATATCCTGTACCGGAAGTGGGTACTGGCCGCTGGGTATATACTACCGAACCTGCCAGGTCTTTAATCCTGAACACTACTTGATTCCCCCATCCGAAATTGCTGGCTTTAAATCCGAGATATACGGCTTCATTCACCGAATTCGTGACAAAGTATAAACGGTCTGTCTCATTGCATCCATAAATAGCAAACTGCGACCTGTCACCGTTCCCGTTGTTGCATTGCCCGGTGAAATCACTACACAGATACAAATAGGTATTGTAGCCGCCTATATAAATTTCTTTGGATCCTTCGGAAAAAGCTGAAATGGAACTCAGGCTGATCAGCATGGCCAGGATGGTGAAGGATCTTTTCATGGGTGAAAGGTCTTTGGTGTGTAATCATTCAATCTCTGATACATCTTACCCCGAAAGTATTGCTTCTGTGTGCGGGATAAGAAGAAACGGAGGGATCCGGATCATTCATTCCGTGCGCCCACGCTTTATGCTGGCCCAAAGGATTGGATGTCCATAAAAAGGTCGTAAAACCCTTGTAAATATAATCCCGGTTATGGACCCTGACTCCCTGAAGCAAGGCCGCAAACCCCGAATATCCCGAATACTTCAGCGGACTTGCCGCAAAACCGCCATTGATATATTGGTTGAAGAGTATCGTCCATTCATTCTCGGTGGGAACATGCCATCCCGGAGGACACAATCCCTGGACTCCCGGAGTTGTTTCATAAGCCATCATCTCATCCCAGGCATATAATCCCCCTTCGCTCTCACAATTCGCCGCTACGTCGTTATAACAGTACTTTTCAGGGATACAGTTGTCTCGCTGTAATAACCCGGAACGAATACCGGTCCCGAAATTCAGGTTCATGGCCATCCAGCATTGTGTTCCGATCTTAATGGTAGAATATTTTTTCTGATCCCGGACATCGGTCATCGTATTCCCACAAGTGAATGATTGTACAGGGAAAACTTTTATTTTCTGAACAGCCTGCTGACTACATCCATATGTATTAATATATGTATAGGTGACGAGGGCCGTATCTTTTGAAAGGGGGACAAGTGACGGGTTGAAGAGGGTGCCACTCACTCCGTCGCCCGACCAGGTTCCACCCAAAGGAATGCCTCCCCGCAAGGTAAAGGGTTTTGCATCGCGGGTAACGATCGGATTACAGACTTGGACAGTGACGGCAGGGATGGGATTGACCGTGATGAGATACGAGGGCGAAACCGGCCCGTTGCCGCACCCGTTATTGCCTGTGACTGTCAGGTTTCCCGAACTGGCGGTGGCAGAAAAATTGATGGTGGCTGAGCTTCCGTTATTGATCAAGGTTGAACCGGCGCCAGTAAACGTCCAGGTGTAAGAGGTGGCATATTGAATGGGAGGGATTGAATAAGTAACGCCGTTTTGAAGCTGGCATACCTTGGAAGATCCGGTGATGGCGCCGGCAGCAGCCGGAAGGGGATTCACGGTAACACCCACCGATGACATCCTCCCGTAGCCGCAAAGAGTATTGTGCCCGCTCACGGTGATAACTCCCGAAACAGCAGAGGTGGTGAAATTCAGCGTGACCTGACTACCGGTGCTGTCGCCTGAGAAGACGACCCCGGAAGGAAGAGTCCAGCGGTAAGAGGTGGCGTTTACAACAGGATTGACAGAGTAAACCAGGTTATTCTGACCCTGACATACGGTCAACAGTCCGGTGATGGCCCCAATGGGTTCCGGTAATGGATTCACCGTAAGCAGGAAAGATGAGGTGATGCCGTCTCCGCAGTTATTACTATGCCCTCGAACGGTGATGTCTCCGGGAAGTGCCGTTGAATCAAAATCGACAGTGATAACTTGAGTGCCTGCGCCTGAAGTGATGGAAGCTCCTGACGGGACCGTCCAGACGTAATCGTCGGTTCCGGTCAGGGGATCAACGGAATACTGGACGCCGGTCTGACCCTGACAAACCGGACTGGTTCCTGTGACCGGTCCTGCGGGTTGCGGGAAGAGGTTCACCGTGATGGGGAAAACAGCTGTGTCACCGGTGCCGCAGTCATTCTGGCCGAAAACAGTGATGTTGCCGGAAGAAGCTGTCAGACTAAAATTCACAGAGATGGTGTCGTTGCCGGCTCCGGAAACAATCGTGGCGCCCGGCGGCAGAGACCATACATGAGTTATAGCATGCTGAACAGCGGGTACTATATAAACGATACCCGTGTCGCCCTGGCACACTACCGAAGCACCTGAAACAGGACCTGCTGCGCCCGGGAGTGGTTTGACCGTCAAATTCAGGGTTGTATCGGGACTATCACCGCATCCGTTGTGCCCTCTCACTTTCAAGGGGCCTGAGACTGCAGAAGTGGAAAAACCGAGGGTGATGAGACTGGTGTCACTATTTCCTGATGCCCCCGACGGGAGTGTCCAGATATAACTTTCTGCATGCAGAAGAGAATCGATCGAATAACTAACATTTTGCTGATTCTGACAAACGGTATCAAGACCGGTAATGGCATGAGTGATAACCGGTAATGAATCCAGGTCAATGATGATCGTGTCTTGTGTAGTACAACCATTGTTATTGGTGACGGTCACCCAATAGGTGCCGGGTATTCCGGTGGTCAGGTAACGGGAAGGGCTGCCATTGCTCCATAAGTAGGATAAAAATTCTCCAGGATCCACAGTGGTAGTAGTTTTCTCGCATATGGTCCGGTCAGCGCCGAGACTCATGGTTACATTGGGGTAATACGCCAGGTGGATGGTGTCCATCAGCGTACAAAAATCTCCGTTCGTCATACACGCAAAATACCCGGTGTCGTGTGCAGTAAAGAAACGGTTGGTGTCGATGGTGACCCATTCGCCATTGATTACTTGCTTCCAGACATACGAATTCATGTAAGCTCCACCGTCCATCACCATGCTGTCACCGGGACAGATGTTGGCATCAGCGCCAAGATAAAGACTGGCGAAATTGGAAAAATATCCATATTCGGAACTTTGTCCGGTCATGTGAAGGACACCCAGGTGAAAAGTCCCTTTTGTGTTTTCTATCATGTTCCCTCCTACAGGGACTTCGGAGGTCGGAATGTTGGTCTGACGGAAGTACACCCAGTTGTTTCCGGTCCCCGGAACAGGGGCGAAATCAGCAGCCGTGATGAGGGTGTTGTCCCCATTCAGGTAAAAGCTGTCCTGGTTGCCGTTACGTGTCAGGATCAGTAAGGCGAATACGTTGTCGTTGGTACGTGCGAAACCGACTCTGCTGGAGCCGGTACAGGAGTCCTGGGGCAGGATAGAGGCTCCTGCTTCGCCGGGATGTCCCGATAAATGCATTACATAACAAGGGCCGGAGGTTTTGATATAGGCCGTCTTGTTCTCGGCCGGGATTCCGTAGTCATATTGCTCCCCGGTATTCAGCGTTGCTACGGCGGCTCCGTCGATGGAAATCCTTGTGCTATCCCGCGTGGCAAGGATAAAAACCCGCTCGTCGTCGTCGTTGGGCGGCACATTGTCGGCATATCCCTTGATGGCAATGTATTCTTTCCCCAGCAGGTTGACCGGGATCGTCTGGTCGCCTACCACGTCCCAACCACCGGTGCGGATGGAGTCGTCCATCCAGGTCACGGCAATGGGATGGTTTGAAGTGATGTGCGAGCCGGCCAGTGAGACATTTGCACTACTCGATACCGCCCTTGCCGAATATGTTTCTCCCTTCATCAGGGTGACAGTGAAGGTCTCCCCGGCGGAATGACCGGTTATATCGGCAGTTACTGTAATAGTAACGTTGGTGTTGTCTTCGGTGGCCACAATGTCGAATTCTTCTTTCCCGACCTGGTTTATGTAATCATTCTGCGAAACGATATAAAAATCCGTGCCCAGCGCATTCTTCCCTTTGAGGGAAAAGATGCCGGGATTACTTTCATTTGCACACTCGTAGTATGCAGTGACCGAATGATTGGAGGTCAGCAGAAGCGCTCTTTTAAGGACCTGATTAGGCGGGGTGTTTTCAATCAGATTCAACCAGGTGGTCAGATTGATACTGTATGTCGTATATGGCAGGATCTTCTGGGTGATGGGGGTGAACCCGAGGTTGGCCGGCATGCGCAGGACAATCTCCGAGGTGTCCTCCATGGTGGATATACGCATAAAGATTGGATTATCGCCATGACCGGAGTCAATATCCGGAGCTACGAACCAGAACTCCTGGTCGATTTGGGAGTATGTGTTGTAGCACAAAATCAGCGTAAGAAAAAGTAGTAGTAGATTTTTTTTCAACAAGTTTCTCTTTAAACAGGCTGTAAAAATAGCATTTTTCTTTTTCAAAATATGTATTTTCGCACGCATGATATCAAAAGGGAGAGACAACAAACCTCACATTGGCATTTTCGGTCGCCGAAACAGTGGTAAAAGCTCACTGATCAATGCCCTTACCGGACAGGAAATTGCTATTGTGTCGGACGTGGCAGGCACCACCACTGATCCGGTCAAAAAATCTGTGGAGATCGATGGTGTCGGACCCGTGATCCTGATTGACACTGCCGGGATTGACGACACCGGTGAACTGGGAGAGAAAAGGATTAAGAAAACGAAGGAATCCCTGAAGATCATTGATCTGGCTATCCTGGTAATCACCCATAACCATTTCGGATCCGAAGAACAGAAACTGATCGAAGACTTTCAATCCTACGATATTCCTTTTCTGATCGTACATAATAAAACGGACGAACAGGCATTGGATCCGGGGACGGTCAGTGTCATCTCCGGCAAATACGATGTGCCGGTCATTCCATTCAGCGCCAGGTATGAACCCGATCCTGCGCCGCTGAATAATGCCATCCGCGAACACATGCCCGAGACAGCTTACCGGAAGACCACTCTTGTCGGTGACCTCATCTCCAAAGGCGATGTGGTGTTGCTCATCACCCCCATTGACCTGGAGGCGCCCGAGGGACGGATGATCCTTCCACAGGTTCAGGTCATCCGTGATGTGCTTGATCACGATGGCGTCGTGACAGCCGTGAAAGAATCGGAGGCTCCTGAGTATATCCGCGTCATGAGCCCCAAACCGGTGCTGGTCATCACCGACAGCCAGGTCTTTTCCAAAGCAGATAAGGCCGTGCCTCCTGAGATACCTCTCACCAGTTTCAGCATCACCCTGGCCCGGATGAAAGGCGATTTCGAAAATTACCTGAAAGGGACCCCGAAGATCTCGGAACTTCAGGACGGAGACAGGGTGCTCATTCTTGAATCATGTACGCATCATGTCACGTGCGACGATATCGGCCGCGTGAAGATACCCCGGTGGCTGATTAATTTTACCGGAAAGAAACTGGAATTTGATGTGGTGGCCGGTCTCAATTATATCGAACGTGATATTCATGATTATGCCTTGTTGATACAGTGCGGAGGGTGCATGATCACCAGGAAGCAACTCATCAACCGCCTCAAACCTGCCATCGATGCGGGTATTCCTGTGACCAATTACGGAATGGCCATCGCATGGATGCATGGCATTTTTCAGCGGGCCGTCCGTCCTTTTACGGAACGTTCGTAGAAACAGGGAGCACCTTACCGTTGTAAAACTTCGATCCGGTGATCGCAAACTCGGCGATGTACTGAGCAATTTGAGCTGCCGAATGAAGCGCCTTGATGCCGGGGAAGGCCTTCCCGAACATGTCAGTCTGAACAGCGCCCAGTGCCAGGCAGTTCACGTGGATGCCCTCTTCAAACAATTCTTCCGCCAACGATTCAGTCAGCACGGCTAATGCGGCCTTGCTGGCATTATAAGCGCTCAGACCACGGTGTTTCTTGCCCCCCTGGAGGCCTCCTGTGCTCCCGATATTGACAATGTGTCCGTCTTTCGACATCATCGGCAGCAAAGCCTGGGTGAAAAAGTACACGGCCTTGAAATTCACGTTGATCATGTTGTCGAATTCCTCCGGCGTCAATTCCCTGAAAGGCCGTTTAAACATACACCCCGCATTATTGATCAGGATATCACACCGCGGAATGAAAGTCTCGATCCGCTGTACAATGAAAGGATAAAATTCAAACTGCTCCAGATCGAATTCATAGGGAGTGACATGGGACTCGGGGTTGATTTTAAGGCAGTCGGCGGCTAACAGTTTCAGATCTTTGCCGTTCCTGGAAATGGCAACAATGTGATTTTGACGGTTTCGCGCGAAGAATCTGACCAGCTCGTAACCGATTCCTTTGCTGGCTCCAGTAATGATGATGTTCATAGTCGGATTTTAGGTTCTAAATATAAGAATAATTTCAGAATTGGCTCGTTCACGGAATTTTGCTAATTTTGTCCCAAATTTCCTAAATCACCTCTCATGAAAATTTATTTTCCTTTTGCTTGCATGCTGCTTTTGTGTGCGAATATTGCATTTGCACAAACCGGTGTGTCAAAACCACAGGCATTTAAGCCTGTCTATTTTGATGTTTCTCCTCCGCTTCGCGACCTTGTAAAGGATGCGGATATTAAGGCGGATATGACCTGGAAAGAAGGCGTTGTCAAAAATAAAGTGCGCCCTCAGGATCTTGTCCCCAAATATCAGGATCCTGATTTTATTGATCCTATTGCACAGAGAAATAACGGAAAGACTGTTTCTGATACGACCATTGTCAATTTTGATGGCGTTGGGTCCAACAGCGGACTTTGTCCCCCTGATACAGATGGCGATGTCGGACCGAACCATTACATCTCGCTCGTCAATGTGAAATATTCAATTTTTTCCAAGACCGGAGGCGTCATCATGGGTCCTGTCAACAACAGTACCGTTTGGAGCGGGATGCCCAACAACTCCAACGATGGAGACGGGATCGTTCTGTATGACGAACAGGCAGACCGCTGGCTTTTTACCCAGTTCTCGTTGCCCAATTATCCCAACGGACCGTTCTATATGATGATTGCTGTTTCGCAAACCCCCGATCCGACAGGATCCTGGTACCGCTATCAGTATTCGTTCACCGATATGCCCGACTATCCGAAATTTGGTGTTTGGGTTGATGGCTATTACATGTCGGCCAATCGGTTTTCCTCTGGTTCCTCCACTTATAAAGGAGTCGGGGCTTACGCTTTTGAACGTGATAAAATGCTGACAGGTGATGCCACGGCTCAAATGGTAAGGTTCACTCTGCCAGCCAGTAACGATGCATGGAGATTACTTCCTTCAGACTGCGACAGTGAATTTCCTCCGCTGGGCACCCCTTGTTCTTTTGCATATTTGAATGACACTCCCGATAAGATCGCGATGTATAAATTTTCGGTTAATTGGGACACGACAGCCAATTCTACTTTTGTGGCCGCAGAAAATATTGGTATGACAGCATTTGACCCGACCATCGCGAATGGTATTCCCCAAAAGGGTACCTCGGTAAAACTTGATGCCATGTCGGGTACTTTGATGAACCGACTTCCTTTCCGCAAATTTGAAGACCATTGGTCGATAGTTGGCTGTGCTACTGTCGATGTGGGCACCAATCATGCCGGGATCCGCTGGTTCGAACTCAGGAAAAGCACTCCCACCGCACCCTGGGCTAAATATCAGGAAGGGACCTATGCTCCCGATGATAATTGCCGTTGGATGGGTAGTATTTCCATGGACGCAGATAATAACATTGCTTTGGGATATAGTGTCTCCGGCACGGATATGTATCCTTCTATCCGCTATACCGGGCGCTTGAACAGTGATCCGCTGGGTGAAATGACCATTGCAGAATCCGGCATCATCAATGGCGGAGGTTCTCAGATCAACACATGGAGTGGCACTCCCAGCCGTTGGGGCGATTACAGTCGTATGACTACCGACCCCTCTCAACCTAACACCTTCTGGTATACACAGGAGTATTATGCTTCTACTTCCCAATCGAACTGGAGAACCCGTGTCGGGAGTTTTTCTTTCGCCAATATTCTGGGTTTGACCAGCACAGCTACTCCTTCGGTGATCTGCCAGGGTGACTCCTCACAGCTCAATGCAGCAGCGACGGGTGGTTCCGGTTCCTATACCTTTTCATGGACCTCCGAACCCGCCGGTTTTGTCTCTGACCTTCAAAATCCGGTTGTGACTCCTGATGCAACTACCCGATATTACATTACCGTCAATGACGGAAGCGGCAACAAGACCGATTCAGTGGATGTGACGGTGAATAACCCACCGACAATCTTTGCTGGTGCGGATACCCTTTATTGTGCCTGGCAAGGCAGTTTTGAGATTGAAGGTTCCGGCACCGGCATTGGCTCTGTCCTTTGGACAACCTCTGGTGATGGTTCTTTTGATAACGATACCCTGCTGGCCACCAGTTATCATCCTGGAGCCGGTGATAAATCAAATGGCGGTGTTTCTCTGATTCTGACTGCCCAGGCAGCTGAACCCTGTTCCGGCGAAGTTTCGGATACCTCGGTTATTGAGATCGACCCCTGTACCTGGATACCTGATCCGGCTACTCTGAAACTGGGAATCCAGGTCAACCCGAATCCGACTACCGGACTCTTTACGCTGACGGTAAATAATGGTAACAAAGGCACGATTGATGTCACGGTGATCGACGCACTAGGTAAGACGATCTTCCGGAATTCTTTCATTTCTTCTGCCCGTACATCTACCTTCCCCATCAACCTGACCGGACAACCTTCCGGTGTTTACATGGTGAAAGTGATGGTCAATACCGAAACCGTCTCTGAAAAAGTGGTGGTGAAATAAGGTTTTTTTCTTTCTTCCTTCTTAAACCCTAAACTAAACCCAACCCTGACAGGGTGTCCCACCCTGTCAGGGTTTTTTATTTAAAAAAAATCAAAATCAACTTGTTGACTTTTTTACTGCCAATTTCGGAGGTGACCCTGTCAGGGTGGTATCAGAAATGAATTTTTTTGCCTCACTTAATTTCTAAAAGAATGATATTGTTATAGTTAAAAAAAGTATACCCTGACAGGGTGGGACACCCTGTCAGGGTTATTGTAAAAAAATTGTTAATTATTTCACAACCGAAAAATTTGCGTATCTTTGCATCACATTTCCTGGAAACAGGATATTCTTCAGGGCAGGGTGAAATTCCCGATCGGCGGTATAGTCCGCGATTCCCTTTGGGGAACGAGCCGTTGTAACTACGGCACCGACAGTAATAGTCTGGATGGAAGAAGAATGAGTGAACACAGCGTGATATCTGTTGTTTTTCAAACGTCTTTCAGCCCTGGAGATTTTCTTCCGGGGCTTTTTGTAAACAGATGAACGACACGCAGAAATATATGGAAAGAGCCATCCGACTGGCCGGCAAAGGCGCCGGATGGGTCAACCCTAACCCGCTTGTCGGTGCTGTGGTGGTTAAAGACAATGTCATCATCGGTGAAGGATATCACCAGTACTTCGGCGGACCTCACGCTGAAGTGAACGCCATCGCAGCCTGTACCGCCGATCCTGCCGGAGCAACCTTGTACGTTACCCTCGAACCATGTACCCATACAGGGAAAACACCCCCCTGCACTCAACTTATCCTGGAAAAACATATCGCGAAGGTGATCATCGGAATGTCCGACCCCAACCCGTTGGTTAACGGAAAAGGAATTGAACTGCTCCGAAATAGTGGAGTAGAAGTGGAATCGGGCGTCCTGGAACATAAAATACGGCGTCAAAACGAGGTGTTCATCAAATATATTACTACCGGTATGCCGTTCGTCGTGCTGAAATCAGCCATGACTCTTGACGGAAAGACGGCTTCGGTGACCCGCGCCTCCCGCTGGATAACCGGAGAAACATCCCGCAAAATGGTACACCGGATGAGGGCTCAGTACAGTGCCGTCATGACCGGCATCAACACCGTCATTCAGGATGACCCGCTCCTGAATGTCAGACTGAAAAAGAAACAGTCACATCAGCCTCTCCGGATCATTCTGGATTCTACCCTGAAAATTTCCCGGGAAGCTAAAGTCATCCAAACGGAACCACTGCTTTCTGTTATTGCTACCACCCACCACGCTGATCCCGAAAAAATCCAGATGCTCGAACGCATCGGGGTTCACGTGATCGTTTGTCCGGAAGATAACGGACAGGTCAGCCTGGAATACTTGGTCAAAGCTCTGGGCGCTATGGAGATCGACAGCGTGATGATAGAAGGAGGAAGCACCCTGGCCTTCTCCGCCATCCGAACCGGAATCGTGGATAAGCTGGTTACTTTCATCGCCCCACGAATCCTGGGAGGCGAAAAGGCTCCTACTCCTGTCGGAGGCGCCGGCATCGAACATCCGGATGCGGCAGTGGAATTGGTCGATATGGAAGTGAAAAAGGCTGGTAAGGACTTATGCGTGGAGGCCTGGATAAAAAAATAAGGTTATGTTCACAGGAATCATTGAAGAGGTAGGTACAGTACAGACAGTGAAACGCGGATCGCGCTCGTCGCAAATTACCATCCGCGCCCTGAAAGTGACCGCTGACCTTCAGATCGGCGACAGCATCAGCGTCAACGGCGTCTGCCTCACCGTGATATCATTCGACCTCCGGCAATTCACTGCCGACGTCATGCCGGAAACAATGAACCGCACCAACCTGGGACAACTGTCGGCTGATACACCGGTGAACCTGGAACGGGCATTGAGACTCGGCGACCGCCTGGGAGGACACCTCGTCAGCGGACATGTCGACGGGACCGGCCGCATCGAAGACTGCCGGAAAGATGAAAACGCTTACTGGTTCAGAATATCCGCCGGGAAGGAGATTATCAGATACGTGGTGGAAAAAGGTTCTGTAGCCATCGACGGGATCAGCCTGACAGTAGCCGGAGTAACCGGATCCTCCTTCACCGTATCGGTCATCCCTCATACGCGGGCTCAGACTACCATGACTCCTGATAGAAGGGGAGAGACCGTAAACATCGAATGTGATATTATTTCAAAATATATAGAAAAATTTATAAAAAATGGCAGGGATGAAGGGAATATCACGCTGGATTTCCTTGCCGGTAAAGGATTTATAGAAAGATGAAAAACAAATTCAGCAGCATTGAAGAAGCCGTCGAAGAGATCAAAAATGGCAGAATGATCGTGGTGGTGGATAATGAAGACCGGGAAAACGAAGGTGACCTGGTCCTGGCAGCAGAAAAAGTGACACCCGCTGCTATCAACTTTATGGCCAAATTCGGAGGAGGACTGGTGTGCTTACCGGTGGTGAAAGAGAGATTGGAAGAACTTCGTATTGATAGAATGGTGGACCGGAATACCGACCCTAACCGTACTGCTTTTACCGTGTCGGTGGATGCGGCAGGCTGCAAAACAGGCATATCGGCCTTTGAACGTGCGATGACGATCCGACGTATGATCGACCCTACCTCCTCATCCAGGGACTTCACCCGCCCCGGACATATCTTCCCCATCGAGTACCGGGAAGGCGGCGTGCTGGTCAGAGCAGGGCACACAGAAGCTTCTGTCGACCTGGCCAAGTTAGCCGGCTTGTATCCTGCTTCGGTCATCTGCGAGATCATGAACGAAGACGGTACTATGGCCCGCGTGCCGCAACTGATGAAGTATTGCGAAAAACACGGACTGAAAATCGTTACCATCGCCTCCCTCATCGACTACCGGCGGAAAACCGAAAAACTCATCGAGTGCGAATCAAAAGTTCACTTCCCGACCAAATACGGCGATTTCACAGCCCTCAGTTATGTCAGCCGGATCAGTAAAGAAAACCATCTTGCCCTCGTCATGGGAGATGTGGCCGACGGCAAACCCGTGTTAGTCAGGGTGCATTCGGAATGCCTCACCGGCGATGTCTTCGGATCAAAACGGTGCGACTGCGGCGAACAACTGGATAGAGCCATGAAACTGATCGCTGCCGAGGGACGCGGCGTGTTCCTTTATATGCGTCAGGAAGGCCGTGGCATCGGACTGGCAAATAAAATGAAGGCTTATTCCCTCCAGGATGGCGGGCTGGATACCGTAGAAGCCAACAAGGCGTTGGGATTGCCCGTCGACGCCCGTGATTATGGTATCGGGGCCGAGATACTGGCCGACCTGGGCGTGAAAAAGCTGAGGTTGCTGACCAATAACCCTAAAAAGATCACCGGCATCGAAGGGTTCGGACTGGAGATCACAGAATGTCTTCCCATCCGGATCGGGCCAAATGAAGAGAATATCCGGTACCTTAAAACAAAACAGGAAAAAATGGGCCATACCCTCAATCTCGACGAAAAGACGGATAGTACAAAAAAAAGTAAATAACCAAATCAACCACAGATATGAAAACCATCGAAGGTAAACTGGATGCCAAAGGTCTGAAATTCGGCATCGTGATCTCACGGTTTAATGAATTCATCAGTTCCAAGCTCCTCTCGGGCTGTCTCGACGGTCTTAATCGCCATGGCGCAGAGGAAGATAATATCGAGATCATCTGGGCTCCCGGAGCATTTGAAATCCCGGTCGTGGCTTCCCGCCTGGCGCAATCAAACAAGTACCACGCCGTAATCTGCCTTGGCGCAGTGATCCGCGGAGGTACACCCCATTTCGATTATGTGGCTGCCGAAGTGTCAAAAGGAATAGCACAGGTGTCCCTGCAATCCGGGAAACCGGTCATCTTCGGTGTCCTTACGACCGACTCACTGGAGCAGGCCATCGAACGTGCGGGGACTAAAGGCGGAAACAAGGGGTTCGATGCTGCCCTCGCCGCTATTGAAATGGCGAACCTCTTCCGCGAACTCTGAAAAAGGATTGTCCTGGGGGGAGTCGATCCCCTGACTGATCCGGATGCCGCTCATTCCGGCTTCTCCCGGTATGTGCGTATTCGTGATCGCTGCCTCCGGAGAAAAGAGCTCCCCGAGCATCATGCTGACTATCATCATTCCTGTCAATCTGATCATAAGCAAGCATTTATTATGTCAAATGAAACTGCCTTCTTCAAAGTTAATTTCGGCAGGAGGTGACAGTAAATAGAGCAAACGGGGTATTCCGGATGCGCGGATGATTCAGGCAGAAACCTGAGAAACCTGAAATTCTTTAGAAAATAACCCCGGAGATTTAAGGGATCAATACCTTCCGGATGTGATAGTTTTGTAAGGTTTTTATCCTGACAAGGACAAGCGAATGTGTGCCGGGAGGCAGCGACAGGGTGACAGGGGAGACCAAAACCGGATCGGATTGGTATTTAGCTATTATATTACCTTGAATGTCAAATATATGTATTTCTGAAACAGGATCTGGTGATTCGATCGTAATCAGATTTCCCTCCGGATTGGAATAAATGGAAATCTCTTGTTGGGGAAGGAGAGAAGGTAAGATAGATGTTAGGGTGCCATCCTCGTCCGTTTTCATGATCAGCACATCGTATAATTCATCGGCAGAAGCGCTGGTAGTGGCTCCGGCAATGATGAACCCGCCATCGTTGTCCTGCCGGATACATTGCCCGGTGTTACGCGGAAAACCGCCGGCCATCCTGGTCCAGAGGGTATCGCCCGAGGCATCTGTACGGATGAGGTAAACTCCCTGAAACTCATTCCCCTGTTCATTTCCCTGTCCGCAAAAGATGAAACCGCCATCAGCCGTCTGAATGCCCGAATACCCGATATCGATCCCCGTATGACCAAAAGCCTGCCCCCAGATGATCTCTCCATCGGAGGAGAGCAGGGCCCCGTAAAGGTCAGCGCCGGTGGGACCACCCGAGTTGGTGTAGCCGGTCAGTACAAACCGGCGATTGTCGGCCTGACTGATGCATAAGGCAACATCGTAGCCGGAGGCCGGATACCTCCTGGTCCACAGGGTATCACCATCGCCATTGACCCGTACCAGGTAAAGATCCCGGTTCCAGCTGGGTTCCAGTACATCGATATACCCACAGGCGATGAATCCTCCTTCGTCCGTAGCAATGGCGCAATATCCGACAGTGCCGTAGGCGCCTCCGTAAAGCCTTGTCCACAGAGGGTTTCCTTCAGCATCAGTCCTTACCATCATCATCCTCGGTGTCGTTCGCCCCGAATCGGCATACCCGCACAGGATGAACCCGTCGCCGGCCGGAGCTACCGAATACCCGTAGGCATTCAACGGGGAGAAGCAATGACGCGTCCAGAGAGTGTCCCCGTTGAGATCCGTTTTCATCAGAAAAAAATCTGATTTTGGAGGAAGCGTTTGTGAATAAGAGCCGCAGACGACGATCGCTGAATCGGAGGTCACGATGACCGACCTCGTGTCGTCAATACCGGCGCCCCCTGCCTTTCTGGTCCAGATAGTGTCCCCTTGCGTATTCAGCCTTAATATCCAGGCGTCGGTGATAAGAGGGCCCGGAACAGCCGTGTGACCACAAACCACATATCCGCCCATCATCAACGCTGCTCCGAAACCAAACTGGTCTCCTTTTCCGCCATATATCTTTTCAAAGGTCTCCTGTGCTGCGGTAAACACAGGTAAAAAACACAGGACGATAATGCTGGCAAAAACCGTTCTCATGTTCCTGGTATTTTACTCAAAGATACACGTTATGAGTAAGTCGGAACGATAAAAAAACGATTTAATTCCGGATCATATGGCGTTATGCCTGTATGCGTACCTCAACAACTCGGGAATGGAATGGACACCGCATTTTTTAAAGATATTCATCTTGTGCGTGTCGATTGTTTTAATGCTGATAAACAACTTCGCGGCAATGACCGCCGGAGACATCCCTTCTGTCAGCAGACGGAATATCTCCTTCTCACGCAACGTAAGCGCCTCCAGTCCTTCTTCCTGTGGGCAATCTTCCCCAAAAACCCAGGTGCCGTCAGGAAGTTGCGATTTGGCCAGGATCCTGTCAGGGAAAAAGGGAATCCCGTTGCGTACTTTTTCAATGGCTTCGACAAACTCATTGTCGGTGGCGTTTTTGCTGATCAGCCCCATTACTCCGGATGTTTCCAGACGGGTAGAGATTTCCTGCTCCTGATGCATCGATATCATCAGGATGCGGGAACCGGGATTGTCCTTCAGGATCTGTTTCGCGGCAGTCAGGCCATCCAGCTTGGGCATGTCAAAATCCATCAGGATTATTCCTTGACCCATGGTCGAAGCTGCGATGATAGCTTGAATGCCGTTTTCTGATTCGATGATATCCCATTGAGGAAAGTGTGCCTCTATCAACGCCCTGATACCCTTTCTCACCAGGGCGTGATCGTCAACAATCATTATTTTATACTCCATTGGCAGTGTTAGTAGTAGTGGCTTAAATAGTATGTATCAGTATGGTCAGGTTCACTTTTTAGTTATGACGAAACAGGTACGCCGGTTTTTGGCCCTGCCTGCTTCGGTATCGTTGGTGGCCACCGGCTCGGTCTCTCCGAATCCTTTGTACGACAACCTTCCGGCCGGTATCTGGCGTTCGATAAGGTAGTTGTAAACTGATTTTGCCCGCGCCTCCGAAAGCCGTAGATTATCGGCATCATTCCCGATATTATCCGTATGTCCTTGTATCTGAATGCAAAGGGTATTGTTGTCGGTTAAAAAATCAATCATCTGTCCGAGGACGTCCTCCGACTCCGGCGTCAGCTCCGCAGAATTGAATCCGAAGTAGATATCATTGATGCGGTACGACTTGTTCATTTCAATAGGTTGCATCTCAACATCTACCTTGGCCGGGGCTTTGAATATCGAATCTTCTTTCGAGATGTATTTGGATTCGTACACATACCCCTCTTTCTTGACCGTCATCACAAAGTTGTTGTTGAAGGGAGTCACGGCGGTATAATTACCGGTATTGGTGTCAAGGGGGATCTCGCTGATTTTTTGGGTTCCGAGGTTTTTTAGTTCGATCTTGACCTTGATGGGTTCGGTCGTCTGTTCGTCTTTCACGGTTCCTTTAATGAACAGCACTTTCTCGGGGCGTGCGGCATCGTAAAGTTCGAAGGAATAGAGGTCCCATCCGCCTTTCCCGCTGTACTTGTTGGAGGCAAAGAACCCACGGGTTCCGTCAGTGCTGACGAAAAAACCAAGTTCGTCTTCCGGCGAGTTAATGGGATAACCCAGGTTCTTCGGTTTTTCAATGGTATTGTCTTCGTGGATCTTGGTGAAGAAGATGTCGTATCCACCCATGCCGGTTAGCCCGTCGGATGAGAAATACAGGGTGATCCCGTCGGGATGGATGAAAGGAGACTTTTCGTTTCCTCCGGTGTTGATCACCGGTCCCATGTTTACAGCTTGTCCCCACGTTCCGTCATCGTTCCTGTAAGATTTGTAGATGTCGTATCCTCCGTATCCGCCAGGACGGTCGCTCACAAAATACAGCACCTTCCCATCGGCTGAGATACTTGGTTGCGACTCCCAGGTGTTTGCTTTATTGATGTGGTCCCCCGCATTCCTGATCGGCTCCCAGAAACCATTTACATTTTCCGAAAACCAGATGTCGCAATTCAGGTAACCGCTCGTCTTGTCATACTGGCAAACCGTATAATATAAAGTGTTATTGTCGGCAGTCAGGGTAGCGCCTCCTTCATTGTCGAAGACATTGAACGGCTCGGGCATCTCTTGCCCTTCTGTGAATGTGCCGTCATTATTGCGTTGCGATGACATGAACAGCTCATGAAACTTGCTGGTCTGAATGAGGGAATTACGCTCGGGGAGCACCTTCTTCTCCCGCGTGAAATAGGCAGTCTGGTTGTCGGGTGAAAGGATCGGAAGATACTCGTTTTCCGGTGTCGAAATCCCATCAACAAGCTCAGGATGAAAAGGTACAGGGTTCTTTACCGACTGCAGATAAAAATTTGAGTAGTCAAGAAGCTGAATCGCACGATTGTAATCTTCGTCACGCTTTATCTTGTCCACATCTTTGAGAAACTCATTCAGGTAGAGAGAGGTATGCTCAAAATCTTCAAAGCTGTAAGCAATCTCACCAAGGTAAAAATAAGCGTACACATCGTAAGTGGGGCACAACTCAATCGTCTTCAGAAAATACTTCTGTGCTTCTTTCAGGTTGGGATTTGATTGTTTGAACCAGGATAATCCCATGACATAAACGGCATCTACAAAATCGGGGCAATTGTTCAGTACCTGTTTCATCGTCTGAATGGTCATGACGTAGTTGGTACGTTTGAAGTAATTGATTGCTTCCGAATATAACTGAGCGTCTTTTTTAGAGGGTTTGAAGGAACAATTGTCCTGGGCAAAAAGAGGGGAGGTGGATGGAAAAATGAAAGGCAGGAATGTGAAAATCAGCAGGAAGAAATACGACAATGAAGTAGCACGTAGTCGGGTCATCCTCTCTTTTTTGCTCAAAGATAGAGGATTTTGGTTTATTTTTGCAAATGAAACCCTCATCAATTCAATTAAAAGGAGATATGAAAAAATTTTTTCTGTTTTTATTGTTTGCCGGATTGGTAAATGTGGTGATCTCTCAGGATATCACGCCGATCCCGAACAACGATTTTGAATCATGGATCACTCACAGCAAATATTCTGACCCGGAATTCTGGGATACTCCCAACGAAGAACTTTGCGCCATCCCGATCTTTGGGAAAGCAGTGGTGGAAAGAAGCACTGATTCCCAGGAGGGAAGCTATTCCGCCAGACTGGAGACAAAATCCATCACCCTGATCGGCGATGTCCCCGGTGTGATTACCCTGGGAAACATAACCCTGGATGTATCAACCTTCTCCTATTCCATTAATGGCGGTGTTCCCATCAACGACATGCCTACTCACCTGATGGGATATTATAAGTATTTTCCGGTTGGAGGCGATAGCTGCGCGATCGGTATCGGATTACTGAAATGGTCGGGGACACAGCGCGACAGCGTGGCTTATGGCGTTTTCTCGACCAAAGAAACAGTCCCCGACTGGACTCCTTTCTCTACCTGGATCGAATACGATACATTGATACAGCCAGACAGCATGATCGTCCTGGCTATCTCTTCCGCACAGGAAATTCCTACACCCGGGACGGTGCTTTATGTCGATAATTTATACCTGGATTATACGGTCTCAGTCGATGAAAACGACCCCGCCACCGGGATCCGCATCTACCAGGATCGCGAAACCGGCCGGCTATTGCTGTTTACGGACTTCACCACCCCACAACCGGTGTTAGTAAACCTTTACAACATGCGAGGACAATTGCTGGTATCCAAAGATGCCGGAACCGTGAATAAAACCCGGGTTGTGGTACCATACTCCGGAGCTCCGGAAGGCATTTACATCCTGGAAGTGATCCATGGCAAACAGAAATACACCCGCAAGTATTTCTTGTCGAATTGATGGTACTGTTTTTTGATTGTTGAATACATAATCTACAGGTTATGATCCACACCAAACACGTTTTTGTCGGCCTGGTACAAATGCAAAGCGCATCCGGTAAACAGGAGAACATCAATAAAGCAGTCGCCGGTATCCGGGAGGCTGCAGCAAAAGGGGCACAGATCGTTTGCCTGCAGGAATTGTTTGCATCACCTTATTTCTGTCTCGAAGAGAATTATGATTATTTCTCCCTGGCAGAACCTGTTCCTGGCCCGACGACTCTTCTCATGCAGGAACTGGCCTCGGAGCTTGATGTCGTGATCGTCGCTTCTCTGTTTGAAAAAAGAGCCCGGGGAGTATACCACAATACCGTGGCCGTCATCGATGCAGACGGTAAGTACCTGGGCCGGTACCGGAAACACCACATCCCGGATGACCCCGGATATTATGAGAAGTTCTATTTCACCCCGGGCGACCAGGGCTATAAGGTCTTTGATACCAAATATGCCCGCATCGGGACATTGATTTGCTGGGATCAGTGGTATCCCGAAGCTGCCCGCATCACCAGCCTGATGGGAGCTGATATCCTGTTTTATCCTACTGCTATCGGATGGGCTGTCTCCCAGGATGATGCCCTCAACCAACAGCAATACCAGTCATGGCAGATCATCCAACGTTCACACAGCGTCGCCAACGGAGTGTTTGTCGTTTCAGTGAACCGTACCGGAAAAGAGGGAGACATGAATTTCTGGGGAGGATCGTTTGTCTCGGATCCGGCCGGAGAATTGCTCTTTGAAGCTTCGCACGACCGGGAAGAGGTGAAGGTGGTTTCCCTCGACCTTCGCCGCATTGATGAGATGAGGGTGCACTGGCCTTTCTTGCGTGACCGCCGCATCGATACCTATAAACCTCTTCTGAACCGTTTTATCGACGAAAAATAATATGGAACACCCTACCCCGAAAGAGCTTGGATACCATTTCCCGGCTGAATTTGAACGCCACCGTGCCACATGGCTGAGTTATCCGCACAGCGATTCATACTCGTGGCCGGGCACCTTGCCGAAGATATTCCCCTATTACAACCGGTTTATCCTGGAACTTTCCAAAAGCGAACAGGTGTGCATTAACGTGCGCGACGAAGAACTCCGGCGGAAAGTCACTGATGACCTCAACGCTGCCGGGGTCGATATGTCGAAGATCACGCTGCTCATCCACCCGACCAACGACGCCTGGTGCCGCGACCATGGACCGGCCTTCATCGTGAATCCGGATTCACCCGAACCTAAGGCAGTCGTGAATTGGATCTACAACGCCTGGGGGAACAAATACCCGGCTGACCTCGATGACCGGATGCCCCGGCTTATTGCGGATTATCTCCATCTGCCACTCTTCTCTCCGGGTATCGTGATGGAAGGCGGCGCCGTAGACTTCAACGGCAAAGGGACACTCCTGACCACGACGGCCTGCCTGCTGAACGAAAACCGCAACCCGGGCCTTTTTCAGCATGAAATCGAAGAATACCTCATGCATTACTATGGCATAGAACAGGTGCTCTGGCTCGAAGAAGGAATACAAGGCGACGACACCAACGGCCACGTGGACGATATCACCCGGTTTTTTAAATCCGATGGCGTGATCACCATGGTTGAACCTGACCATTTCGACCAGAATCACGAACCCCTGCACGAGAACCTGGATCGGCTGAAACATTTCCGGCTACTGAACGGTAAACAAATGGACGTGGTAGAGATACCCATGCCGAAGCCTGTCATCTATGAAGACCAACGGCTGCCGGCCTCTTATGCCAACTTCTATATCTCCAACCGCTCCGTCATCGTGCCTACCTACCGCTGCCGGGAGGACGACATTGCCCTGTCTCTCATACAGCAATGCTTCCCCGACCGGGAAATCGTCGGCATCGATTCCACGGAGATCATCTGGGGGCTCGGAAGCTGGCATTGTCTTTCACAACAGGAACCGGCGATCGGTGAATGATAATTTTCCGGCAATAGACGGATAAGGCTTGCTTTCTGTCTTGAAAGATTTAAATATCACAAAATCAGTTAGTTATTGTTTTGCTAACGTAAACACCTCTTCCAACTCGAATTCCCTGAACCCCGGTTCTTCCATACCGGCAGCTTTGATCATGGCTGTGGCTACGGTCGTGGCTGGAACAGGCCGGTACTTGCGGATAAACGGGAGTTTGCCCAGTACCTGCATGGCACGTATGGAGATCTCTTCCGTCGGTCGCGATTCTACGCGTGCCCCTTTCAGGATGCCGGGTTTGATGATGCGGAGACGCTGAAAGGGGAGTCTCTTTACATCGCGATCAAGTTCTCCTTTCATGCGGGAATAAAATATCATCGAACGTTCTGAAGCTCCCGCTGCAGAGATCAGTACCAGACACGGCACTCCGTTGGTGGCGGCAGCGGCAGCAACCTGGTACTGGAAGGTGTAATCGACCCGATATTGCGCCTTTTTGCTTCCGGCCTTGTCAAGCGTGGTGCCCAACGCCGAGAACAACACATCCCCGCGGATTTCTTCCTTCCATATTTCGATCTGTTCAAAATCGACGATCCGTTCTGTCAGCTTTGCATCTGTCAACCCGGTGGCGTGACGTACAAAGACGATGACTTTTGAATAATCCGGATGGACCAGAAGCTGACGGGTCAGATCAGAACCGACCAGTCCTGTCGCCCCGATGATGATGGCGGTTTTCATGAAGAATATTTTTAAATGGTCATGGACAGGTAAAAGTAATGAGAATTTCCGGCAATCATCTTTGCCTGATCAGTGATGATGGGTCATTTCTTTTCCGGAATCCTGGAAAATATCTTTCGGATTCTTTCCATATCGAACTTAGGTGTGCGGTCATAATTGTAAATTCCGTTCTGTTCCTGCTCGATGTCGGTCAGTTGAGTATAGCAGTATCCGATTATATAATCGTAAGATAAGATGACGTCGGTAAGGGCTTCCAGACGGGTGTAGAATTCATCCAACGTTTTGGGAGCATCACCATAACCCCATGATTTTTCGGAGTAAGCGGCTCCGGGGATCCACTTGATCCCACCGTATTCGTCCAGAAAATAGGGCTGTCCTCCGTATATGGTTTCCCGTTTAGGATTGAGCGTGGGCGGGAGGAAGGCTCCGCTGACGGTATCCGGTTTCAGGCGCGCCCGGAACTTCTCCGGGTCCTGCTGGTAATTATGATACGACCAGATATCTGTCTTTACATGATATCCGCCGCTTACATCATGGCATGGACGCGTAGGATCGAGACGTTTGGTGGTGTAATAAACATCGCTGACAAAGCGGTCATGCTGACGGCCGTCATCGCCCCGGTCCCAGGTCTCGTTGAACGGTGTCCACAGGATAATGGATGGATGATTGCGGTCGCGCACCACAATCTCTTCCCATTCGGGCAGGTAGTTGCGCGCACTCTCCGGGTTGTTCGTTTCCATGCCCCAACTCGATGACTCGGCGCTGGTGAGATATCCCAGTTTATCGGCCCAATAATGAAAACGTTCTTCGAATACCTTCTGATGTAGCCGCGCACCGTTGAAACCGGCCTGCATCGATAGCAAAATATCTTTTTTCAGGGCCTCATCCGAAGGAGCTGTCCAGATCCCTTCGGGATAAAATCCTTGATCCAAAACGAATCTCAAATATAATGGTTTGTTATTCAGATAAATGCGATTGTCTTCCCAGCTGATTTTTCGAAGTCCCGCATAACTTTTCACCTCATCGATTACCTGGCCGTGTGGGTCGGTGACTTGCAGCAGGAGGTCGTAAAGGAACGGATCATCGGGCGACCAGAGATGGGGCTCAGGTATGTTCAGGGTGAGCGTCACATCCTGCATGACGTCGGATTGTACCGTACGGATGATCTTACCCTTGTCCAGGAGCGAGACGCTGACCTTCATCCCTGGCGCTGAACGAAAGAAGGTTCCTGTGACGAAGAAGAGGCTGTCATCAACATCGGGAACAATATGGATTTGTTCGATGCCGTAAAAAGATACCGGTTCCATCCAAACTGTCTGCCAGATGCCGGTTGTGCGGGTATACATGCAGCCCGAAGAAGCATAGTCGCCGCTTTGCTTTCCACCGGGTTGCAGACCGGAGCGGGTGTCGTCACGCACCATCAGTACCAGATCATGTGTCTTTCCGGGGGTGACGAGTTTGGTGATATCAAAAGCAAAGGAAGAAGTTCCGCCCCAGTGACGTCCGGCGGAGACCCCGTTGATGAACGCCTCACATTCATAATCCACAGCGCCGAAATGAAGCAGGATGGAACGTCCGCTCCAGTTGCCGGGAATGGCGATGGTTCGATGGTACCACATCTGTTCGATGAAGTCGGTATGCGCCAGTCCCGACAGTTTGCTCTCCGGGCAAAACGGCACGGTGATGGTGGTTTCGAAGCCTTTGCTGTTCCGGAAATCTTTTTCCTGTCCCGATTTCTCGTTATCAAATTGGCAGGTCCAGGACCCGTTCAGGTTCATCCATTCAGCGCGTTCCAGCTGGGGACGCGGGTATTCGGGACGTGGAAGGTTCTGCGATTTCCCCGTCAGGGAGACGGCTAGAAAGGTGAGAAAAAACAGGGCGAACTTTTTCATGAGTCAGGTGATTTTTGAACAGGGAGTTGAAATCCGGGAGTACCGCTTCTTTCACTCTTTGCCACACCGTGAGCGGAGCAGATGATCGGCGACGATCAGGGCAGCCATGGCTTCCACGATGGGGACGGCGCGGGGAACCACGCATATATCGTGACGTCCTTTTCCTTCGAAGGTGACAGGCCGTCCATTCCGATCTACCGTGTGTTGGCTCATAGCCAGGGTGGAGACGGGCTTGAAAGCAGCTCTGAAGAGAATATCCATGCCGTTGGAGATGCCACCCTGGATGCCGCCCGAATGGTTAGTGGCAGTGCTGATGAGGCCATCAGTAGCGATGAAGGGGTCGTTATGCCGGGAGCCGGTCATCGAGGCGGCCGCAAATCCCGATCCCACCTCAAACCCTTTCACCGAAGGGATGCTCAGTACGGCTTTGGCAAGATCGGCATGCAGCTTGTCGAACACCGGCTCTCCCAGTCCGGCCGGCGCTCCGCTGATGATGCAGGTGATCACTCCGCCAGCCGTGTCGCCGGCAGCCCGGGTCTGCTCGAGAAATTTCAGCATTTCCTCCGTTACAGATTGATCAGGACACGACAGGGGAGACGTGGTCGTGGCCTCCTCCATGGTGACGGTAGTGTCGTCGTTCAAGCGAAATGGCCCGATCTGAGAGACGAAACCCCACACCCGGATATCATGACGCGCCAGGAGGATCTTGGCCATGGCGCCGGCAGCAACCCAGGCTGCTGTGGCCCGGGCAGAGGAACGGCCACCGCCACGGTAATCGCGGATCCCGTATTTCTGCTCATAGGTGAAATCGGCATGCGACGGGCGATACAGATCTTTCAGGTGATCGTAATCACCGGGCTGCTGAGCATGGTTGCGGATGAGAAAGGCAATGGGAGTTCCCGTGGTGATGTCGCCGGACAATCCCGAGAGAAACTCGATGTCATCGGCCTCGGTACGGCCGGTAGAAAAAGGATAACCCGCAGGATTTCTGCGGGTCATCTCAGCAAGAATGAAATTTTTATCAATGGTGATCAGGGAGGGAAATCCATCGATGATGCCCCCGGTGGCAGGACCATGCGACTCACCAAAGGAGGTGAACACCAGTGCTTTTCCGATCGAATTTCCGGCCATATGATACAGGCCACAGAGCTTTATCCCTGCGTCCTCAGGATCTTTAACTTTGCTTCCATCACCTTCAGATCCGACTTGGCTTTGTTGATCTTCTGCTCGAACTCGGCCTTCAGGATATCGGCATTCTTTGAGTTAGCCAGAAAACCGATATTGTTTTCCCACAGGTTGATGTCGTCACGGAGTTTGGTGATCTTCGAAGCCAGCAGTTCCCGTTCGCGGAAGATGATCTTCTTCGACTGAGGATCACCTTTGATGGAGTCGAGACGGTTCTGGAAGGTGGCGGCCGACATTTCCGCTTCGCTGATCCGCAATTTATCAAGCTGTTCGTTGATCAGAGTGCGGAATTCGTTCTGCAGACGGTCTTTGTCCTTAATAGGAATATGACCGATATCGGTCCACTCGCGCTGGAAGTTTTTCAGGGTATCCAGATTCTCCGATTTGTTTTCAGTGAACTGGAAGGCCTTCAGCTTGTTCATCAGTTCGATCTTCTTCGCGAGGTTTTCTTCTTCGTGCGTATGGATATTGGAGAAGTAAGCGGCTTTCGCGCTGAAGAACTCATCACAGGCGGCACGGAAACGTTTCCATACCTTGTCGGAATGCTTCTTCGGCACGGGGCCGATTTTCTTCCATTCATTCTGCAACCGGATCAACTCATTCGTGGTCCGCTTCCAGTCAGTGCTTGTCTTCAGCCCTTCAGCCTGGACACAGAGTTCGACTTTCAGGTTATAGTTCTGAACCTGCTGGTCTTTCAGCTTATCAAAGAATTCTTTCTTGTTGGCAAAGAACGTATCCAGCGAGGTCTTGAAACGGTTCCAGATGGTGGCATTGACCTTTTGAGGAACAGGACCCACACTCTTCCAGATGTTTAATAACTCATTGACCTTGTTGGTATGCTCTTGCCAGTCGCGGATGGTCTCATTATTCTGGGCAAGCACCTCTTCTGCCTGATCGCACAAAGCGGTCTTGGTATCAAGGTTGACTTTCTGCTCGTCTTCGATGCGGGCGTAATGTTCGCGACGGCGCTCGTTGATCTTATCCGTCGCATTCTTGAAACGTTCCCAGAGTTCGTCTTTTTTATCCGTAGGAACAGGCCCGATCTCTTTCCATTCTTCATGAAACTTCTGCAGCTTCTTGAACGACCGCAAGGCCGAGGTCTCCAGTAAAAGCTCTTCCGTCTTCTCACAAATGGAAATCTTGGCTTCCAGGTTTTTCTTCAGATCAAGGTCTTTCAGTTCCTTGTTGAGTTTGACTTTTTCGAAGAAACGCTCTACCTGGAAGTGGTAGTTCTGCCACAGGTTGTTGATTTCTGTACGCGGCACGATGCCCGCTTGTTTCCATTGATCCTGGAGTGAACGGAACTCATCATACGTTTTTTTCAGTGTCTCTTCCGAATCACATAATATCTTCAGCTTCTCGAGAATCTCTAACTTTTTCCGGAGGTTTTCCTTTTTCTGCTTTTCAAGAACCTCGGTGAAGCGTGCTTTGTTGGCTTTGTAAATGCTGAAATACTCATTAAACTGCTTGTCAAGCTCGTCTTGTTCTGCATTGGACGGCTCTTCGGCTGTTTCGCCTTCGCTGAGCGCTTGCTGGTATTTCTGCAGGTGCTCTTCTTTTTTCTTCTTCAGATAGGCGACTTTGATCAGCGCGATCCGGGTCTTGACGGAGTTGATGTCGGGATCTTCGACAGCTGTTTTCAGCATGTCGATCAGCTCTGCCCGGCTTTTGGAGTCGTAATCTTCTCCGGCTTCCTGCACAATCTGACCGGCAATTTCTTCGGTCAGCTCATCTTCATGATCCTCATGCCCTTCATGATCTTCTTTCAGCTCTTCAAGATCTTCTTTCAGCTCTTCATGATCTTCTTTCAGCTCTTCATGATCTTTCTTCAGCTCTTCATGATCTTCTTTCTGCTCGTCATGATCTTCCTTCAGCTCGTCATGAGCCGGTTCGAATTCCTCAGTACTTGGTGTCAGAGCCTCAGCAGGCTCAGTAGGAAGGGTGTTTTCAGGCGTACTTTCTGTTGTTTCAACAGTTGAAGAATTCTCCTCCTGCCCGGAAATAGGATCCGGATCAGGATTCTGATAAGTGTTTTCTTGGTTTTCCATTCGAATTGATACTACGTTGACTTTCCATTTTTAAGAGTCCGAACTAGCCGGTTGTTTGATACATCAGGGGCAAAGGTAAAAAAATATTTAACATGGAAAATCCCTCTTGTATGACTACCTGAATGATCGCTCATTGAAAATGATGTAACCGAAGTTCAGGGAGAGGGTAACGGGGTTGGACAGTTTGTCATAAAAATTTACACCCAGGCTGATCGGGCCGACGAAAGACCGGTAGACAAAGGTGCCGGATACGGCATACGACCGGTAACTGAATGGCTCACCGTATCGCTGTTTGCCGGTTACTTCATCGGTGATGATCTCCTGGTAAGGCATAAAGACATACGCTTCTGTCCTGAATTCGATCTTCTTATAGATCTTCGTGATCAGCCTGGCTCCGAACGCCATAAAGTCAGTTGCCCGGTATGCCGGGATGAACAGGGTCTGCATTTCCGGGATGGGCTGAAAGGCTGGGGCATAGGCTAATGAGGAGGTACGGTTGCTGAAGAAAGGCTGGCTGGAGATGACTCCTTCGGCGTAAATGCCCGGACGGAAGGGACCGAAGGATCTGAAATAGTTGTCGTACAGGATATTCAACTGATACCAGTCGTGATACCCCCGGTAAGTGGTCACATCGGGAGAGTGACTTCCGGGTTGGGTATACTCCCGCCCGTTAATGTAGGACAGGTGAATTTTTAACCTGATCCCGCTGCTCGGGTATTGCTTGGCATTCAGGGTATTAAGCTCAAAACACAAACGGGGAGAGAAGAAATCGAAGGTGGTCTGGTCTGCTGTGTCGGTCCGCGAAAAAGTGTTCGACTGGTAATACCTCGATACGGTGGATGAATACAGAATCCCCAGGCTGGCTTTGCTTCTGGGGCCTGCCGGGATTCCCGTATTCAGTTCACTGTAATTTTCTGTCTGAATAAGATAGGAGGGGGTCGGGTCATCGAAGAAATACGTGGTATTCTTAAAGTAATCGTACCGTCCGAAGGTATAGAAAAGTTCCGTGTAGAACGGTAACCGGTTGTTGAAATCGAAATGGACACCGATCCGGGCTGAATTGTAGAATTTTCCGAAATAGCCGTTGGTGATCACCTGCACAGGCGTTTTCCACAGATACCGGTACTTCATCTCCAGAAATCCTTCGTTGCTGGTTCCGAGGGAAAGATTGCCTCCAAACTGCAGGTTAAAAGGGTCGTTTTTCTGAACATCCAGTAACAGGGTGTACCCGTTGGTGGATGGATTATAGACTGCTTGGGGATAGATCCTCTTAAAGAAACCGCCATCGATCAGCAGCAAAAAACGTTTTTTTACTTCAGAGATGCTGAGCAGACGTTCTTTTCCGAAGAAATAATTATGTATGTATTCCGATTGAGTCTTGTTTAACCCGGTGATGCTGATGGAATCGAAGAATACCGGGTTTTCTTTCATCCTGAAATGCATGCGCTTCGTGGCCATATCCGCGGGGGAGACCCTTCGCTTTACGAGTTGCTGAATGTCAGGTATCTCCTTCATGCAGGCGACATACCCGCTGTCCCCGAGTTCCGATGTCCGGGAGAAATCCAGAAGACTGACCGGTGGAATATTGGGAACAATCATCGCGACATCCTTGCCGGTAAGGGTGTCGGCCTGCCTGTTCATCATCATGGTCAGGAACTGGCTGAATACGTCATCGGCTTGCGCCTTTTCAAACCGCTCGGCTACGCGGGAACCGATGATGACATCCGGGTGAAATTCGTTCCGCGCCACGTCGGCCGGGAAATTATTATACATTCCACCGTCGAAAACCAGCTCTCCGTCAATCATCATCGGGGTGAAAACAAAAGGTATCGACATCGATCCTCTTACGGCGCTTCCCAAATCGCCTTTACGAAGGATTATCTGCTTTGAGGAGTCGATATTCGTCACCACACAACGGAAGGGAATCATCAGGCTGTCGAAACACCTGACGGAAGCGGCAGAGGCGTTGGCGAAGAGATGCATGAGCTCGAAGTCGATCAGATAGGAGGGAACGAGGTTGGTCGGCAGGATGGAGGTCAGCTTCTTCCCGGCATGCAGATCAAAAGATAACCACGAGGCGTTGGGAGCTTCCTTGCGATAGTACATCACATACTGACGGTCGGTGATGCCATTGGCCCAGTTGTTAAAATCCCTGGAACTGATCAGGGTCTCCATCTCGTCGGGTGAATAGCCGCAGGAATACATCGCAGCGATGACAGCCCCGATAGATGTCCCGATGACATAATCGATGGGGATATTTTGCTCCTCTAACGCCCGGATCACCCCGATGTGTGCCGCTCCTTTTGACCCCCCGCCGCTAAGCACCAACGCCACTTTCTGCGCCCGGATGGCGGAAGAGGCAAGCAGCAGGAGAGATAAAAAAACAATCGCTATCTTTTGACCGGTTCTCATATGAATGGATGATTCCGGCTTCAAAGATAGCGAATGTATGACAAATATGTTAGTCTGTTTCGGATCAGATTTTATTCAGCGCCTGGGAGAGATCAGCGATGATGTCTTCTGCTTCTTCGATTCCTACCGAGAGACGGACAAGGCCGTCGGTGATGCCGCCGGATTTTTTTGCCTCTGCCGAGAGTTTGGAGTGGGTCATTGAAGCCGGATGCTGGATCAGCGTTTCAATTCCGCCCAGCGATACGGCGAGGATGCAGAATTTGACGTTGTTCATCATGATGCGTCCTGCTTCAAGTCCGCCTTTTAACTCGAAACTCAGCATGGTTCCGGGGCCTGCCATCTGCTTCTG
>Ga0116171_10000852_pt1 | contig 31745 bp, 26 predicted proteins | sample AD_JPNHW2_MetaG_FD_89798 | JGI IMG/M metagenome (GOLD analysis project Ga0116171, IMG submission 89798) | Active sludge microbial communities of municipal wastewater-treating anaerobic digesters from Japan - AD_JPNHW2_MetaG | ecosystem: Engineered > Bioreactor > Anaerobic > Digestate | place... | reverse complement strand
TCAACAGGTTTTATAAACTTATTAATATTCCTGCTTTTTTTATAGCCAAGGTGACATGAAAGAATATCCCTTGAATCAATCATTCCTATGATATCATCAAAGTCTTCGCCGTACACAGGCATGCGGACAATTTCATTTTCCATAAACAGTTCCATCGCGTCGCTTATACTGCTTCCTTTCTGAATAAAAAGAGCCTGGTTGCGGGGATACATTATATTTGATGCTTCACGGCTGGTGAACCTGATCATATTTTTAATGATATCGCTCTCTTTTTTATCGATCAGCCCCAGCTTTTCGCCTGAATTGACAACATGCCCCAGTTCCTCTGTAGTAAGCAGGCTGTGTTCGAGTTTAAGACCGAATACCCTGATTACGATATCAGTTATCAGAATAATCATATACCTGACAGGCGAAAGTATTTTATGAAAGATCCTGTACACGGGGAAAGTATACCTGCTGACTTCCAGGTACGAATGTATAGCCATAATCTTTGGTGTAGTTTCACCGAATATAATAATGAGCGGGGTAACAAATGCGATTGAAATAAAATGACCATAATGTCCGAAATAAGAAAGCAGGAAACTTGTTGCAAGTGCTGTGAGCGAGAGATTAACGAACAGGTTCCCGGTCAAAAGAGTAATAAGTACCTTATCAGGCTCAGCCATATAACGTGAAATTCTATTTTCACCCGGTTTTGAAGATCTGGAGAACCTGTAAAGGTCTGATTTTTTCAGTGAAAAAAGGGCAGCCTCTGTTCCGGAAAAAAATGCAGAAAGTGTAAGAAGAATTAATAGAACTGTTAGATGAGTCAGGATTGAGTTCATGAAATATCCCGGATCACTTCAGGGAATAGCTCGGATTCCCTGATTTTAAGAATTCTTGCACATTGTTTCCTGAATTTTATACTTGGCTGCTGAAGTCCTTTTTCAACTCGCGAAAGATATGATGGAGAGCAACCCAGGAGTTCGGCAAGCCTGTTCTGCTTCAGATTCTTTTTTATACGTGCTGCCCATACATTGTTATGAAAACGGTTCTCTCCGTGATTATCCATATGCAGGACAGGCTTTACAAGAAAGATATTATCCACTGTTTCATTAAAAAAAAGAGCGCATGAGTTTCTGAATGTTTCTGCAGGCTCGATCATACCCTTTTCGACCTTGCAGAGATATGAAGGCGAAACATCGAGCAACCTGGCCAGGTCGCGCTGTTTGATCATCTTTTTTCTCCGTAGAACAGGGAGCATGTTATCCAAGGAAATTCCTCCGGTCAGGTTTGTTGATTATTGCTGTTCAGGCTGAATATCGAGATGAACATCTATGCTGAAAACTTTTTCAGCAGTATTGCCGTTAAAATCCGATGCTGAAACAGTTACACTGTTGATACCTTCAACAAATGTAATTCCTGAAATCATGTAGTAGCCCTTCTCGTCTGTTATATCATTGAATACCCGGTTATTCAAAGTCAGGCCCTTTTCAGAAGAGCCCAGTAAGCTGTACTGTGAATCAAGAACATCTTTGCCGTTAAACACGGCCCTGATCCTGTAAATGCCAAGGTTTTCTTTTCCGGTTACAGTATCGCGTATCTCGACGAGCAGCGGGTAATGCCTGGTTAACCTGATCGAAGAATTCTCCCTTATAAGTACATACTTATCAGCGACCTTAACATAAAAATTCAGAATCTGCGGAGGCTGACTGTCTTCGTAACGGGGAAGCATGATAAAAGGATTAGTCGATTCCCTCTTGACGTTATCAAGCAAGGAAAAATGTATGTGCTTGCCGTACGAATGCCCGGTGTTGCCCACGTAACCAATAATTTCATTTTCTTCGTAAACCTGTTTCAGGTCATCTCCATCCTGAAGGTGCATATATACAGATACCATGTTGCCTTCATGTTTAATTATCTTGTAATTGCCTCCGCCCCAGTAGTTTTGAAGCGGAAACATAGATTTATTCCAGGTAAAAACAAGCCTGCCCTTATTTACGGGATAAACCTTGTCCGAGTCCGATATCATGTCAACACCATCATGAAAGTGATCAGCGCGCGATTCGCCGAATGTTGACGTAAGCCTGGCATTATCCACCGGCCACCTGAACGATACATTTGAAAGTGCAAGTATGATTATTGATACGACAAGTGTTTTATTCATTTTCGTTACCCGTTATTGTTGTTTTACATGTATATGGCAGAATTTTCCCGGTTCTGTCCCGGAATAATAATACTGTACAGCGGTATCCGGACATTCGCCATTCCTGCCTGCGACTTCACCTGAATCAAGACAGATAGTTTCACTTGTAAGACCGTCGATATCAACGGGAAACTGCGGCGGCGGGTTTACGCTGTAAACTCCAGCAGCGTATTCTGCCCATACTGGTGCCGCAATTCCGCTGGCGGACCGTCCGCTCCCCAGGGAAACAGCGCCGGTTTTATTTCCTATCCACACAGAGGTAACCATATCCTGGTTATAACCTACAAACCAGGCATCTGTAAAATTTGAAGTTGTACCTGTTTTACCCGCACAGTCAAATGTTATACCGTACTTTTTTATAAGCCAGGCGGTAGATGAACCCTTACCCTTCATACCTTCAAGCATAGATATAGTGATTCTTGCCGCACCAGGATCAAGTATCTTCCCTTTTTTTGAACGTATGCCCGACACCTTTTCATTGATCTCTTTTTCATGGTCCCAGATGATATCGCCGCTGTAGTCCTTTACCTGCTTGATTCCGTATGGTATGATAAATTCTCCCCCGCTTACCAGAAGTGAATGCAGCACAACACTTTCAAGCGGTGAAATCTCGTATGCGCCCAGTGCGAAAGAGAGTGTCTTGCCGAATCGTTCATCCATCTGGTCACCGGGGAGCGATAGAGAATCCTCAATGTATGAAAATACCCTGTCGTAACCGGTTTTATCAAGCACCATCACAGCCACCGTGTTAAGCGACTTTACTATAGCTTCACGAACAGTTACAGGGCCCAGGTATTCCTTTGAATAGTTTTGCGGTGAATAACCTTTTTCAAATTGAACCTGTTTATCAACGAAGATTGCAGATGGAGTAATTATCCTCTTCTCAATTGCAGAGGCGTACACAAGAGGTTTTATTGATGAACCGGGCTGACGCCTGATCTGGTAGACATTATCGTTCTGGTTGCTCGAAGTGAGTTCATATCCGCCGACATAGGCTATAATCTCTCCAGTAAATGGATCTATGGAGATTAAAGCTCCCTCAATGTTAACGGATTTCTCATACTCCCTGACTGCAAGATCCTGGTTTTTGTATGATTTTGACACTTTCACATGGTATTCCCTCTGTGCAAGCACACCGTTCCTGAGCGCACGAACTGCGACATCCTGTTTCGAACCGTCGATTGTTGTATAAACAGATAGTCCGCCTTTTTTAAGTGTATCATCGCCGAATCTTTCAGCAAGGTCCCGCCTGATTTTTTCAACGAAGAAAGGAGCCCTGTTTATCCTGTATGAACTGTATATAAAACTCCCGATGCGGGAACTTACTGCTTTTTTATCCTGGTAGACAACTCCCCATTTCCTGGAAAACTCCTTCATCATCGTTTCCGGATCGGAACTCTTCAGGTATCCGGTCTCTATAAGTGAATGAAGAATCCTTTTGGTCTTGACCACGGAATTGTTGAGATTGGATAGAGGGGAATATATTGCAGGATTTGATATTGTTGCAATTATCATTGATGTTTCAACAATATCAAGGTCGCGAACCGATTTCCCGAAATACATTTTTGAAGTTGATTCAACTCCGTATGAACCGTTTCCGAAATATATCAGGTTCAGGTACATGAGCAGTATATCCTGCTTGTCATAGTATTTTTCGATCTCTATGGCGCAGTAGGCTTCGTATATTTTCCGTTTAAGGTTGCGTTCCATATCCGTGAATAGAACCTTTGCAAGCTGCTGGGTAATTGTACTGCCCCCCTGCATTACGCGAAGGTTTATTACATTTTTAACCATGGCGCGGAGTATCCCCAGATAGCTTATTCCGCCATGGTTGTAAAAATCCCTGTCTTCACTGGCAATCAGACCTTCAATAAGAGATTTGGGAATAAAGTCTATGGGTACGATCTCTCTTTTTTCTTCAAAAAATTCACCGATGATATCACCGTTCCTGTCATAAATACGCGTCGGGATATCTACCGCCTTGGCGCCTGTCTCGACCTCGTTCCTTGAATAAGGGTAGCCTTTCTTCATCTCCTCGGTTCTATCAATAAGCGTTTTATAACGTGTAAGCCTGTTCATTGCGGCATCCCTGTCGGAACGCCACTCAACATAGATAACCAGTGAATATGTAAAAAGAAGCAGGAAAAGCGCAGCCGGTATATAGAGAAAAAGCAGTTTTTTATGATCTAGTATCCAGTAAATTATCTTCATACCATTTTCCTCTTCAGCAGGATTCATCCCTGTATTTTTTACCGGAAAGCTGCCCGCATGCCCCTGAAATATCCTGCCCCATACTTTTTCTTATAGATACAGGGATGTTCATTATCTCAAGTTCTTTCAGAAAATTTTCAATCTCTTTTTCACCGGGTAAAGGAAGAGTGTGGTTGCCCGGATTAAGAGGAATCAGGTTGAGCTTGATGCTGACATGTTTAAACATTTTTTTCAGCCTGTGCGCATCATCAGCTGAAATATTATCTCCACGCATGATGTATTCTATTGTAAGCCTGTTTCGTGAAGCCGGGAATTTTTTTTCGAGCAGCTTCGCAATCTTTTCAAAGGGATATTTCTTCTCAACCGGCATATGGACAACACGCTTTTCCGGGAGTGTATCATTAAGAGATAGAGCAAGGTTATAGAGTCTCTTTTCATCTATATACCTTTCAATTGCAGGCAGGATCCCGCTTGTGGATATTGTGATCTTGCGTACAGAAATATGGAATCCAAAAGTATAGTTCATGATGTCAGCGGCTTTTAACACATTGTCGTAATTATGAAACGGTTCCCCCATCCCCATAAATACAATGTTGTTATTCTTTAAACCTGTGAGCCTGCGCACATGGCATACCTGGTCCAGTATTTCACCAGGCGACAGATTTCTTATAAAACCTATCTTGGCTGTTTCGCAGAACCTGCAGCCCATTGGACATCCGACCTGGGAAGAGATGCAGATCGTGAGCCGGCCTTCATCCGTGCCGTCGTTACGCAGGAAAACGCTTTCAATAAACTGGTCATCATGTGTCCTGAACAGAAACTTTTCAGTGCCGTCAAGTTCAGAGAGAAGCCTGTCCTCAGGAGTAAGGGGTGACAGTATAAACTTTTCACCAAGCCTGGCCCTGAGGTCTTTTGAGAAATTAGTCATCTCATCGAATGATGTAACATTCTTTTCATAAATCCAGTTGAAAAGCTGCCTGACCCTGTACTCCTTTTCACCCATGGCGGTAAAAACTTCAAGAAGCTCATTGAAACTGTAATCTTTTATAAACTCCATTTTAATTTTAAAACCCGGGATGTAATTCTAAATACATTTTATGAAACATCGGCTTTAAGTTTCTCTATCTGTCGTATTTCAAAAAGGGCCATCTTGTTGTCAGATTCGATGTTCAGGACCTTTTCAAATGTCTGTATCGCAAGGTCATATTCAGACATGTTTTTGTAGGACATGGCAAGTGCAAACAGGGCATTGGCCATGTTGGGATCCAGGGCAAGGGCAAGGTTAAGTTGTTCTGCAGCGCTCCTGAAGTCCATCATCTGGTAGTGTGAAGCTCCGCAGATATAAAATGCGAACTTGTTCCTTGTGTCTCTCTGAAGGTATTCATTCATTGTCTTGATCGATTTACTGAAGTTATTTACCCTGAAGTAGTTTTTGCCCAGGTTGTAGAGAATTTTCATGTTGTCGGGATACTTTTCAAGGCCGTTTTCAAGAATTTCAATGGCTTCGAGGTACTTGTGACTGTTTATAAGCCTTTTTGCATCCTTGACAACGTCAATTGCATCATCCCAGACAAGTTCAATAACCAGCAGGGAAATATCATCGATTGCGCCTATCTCTCCGGTAAAGTCCTTCACATCATCAAGAATGGCATCAGCAAAATCATCACCGTGAAGTTCATTGTTTCTTTTAATATTCTTTTCCAGGCGTTCATGTGAGTACTCCTGCCTGGCATTGTTCTGTGCCTCGGGTATACCATCTGTATAGAGTATCAGCCTGTCGCCATATTCAAGTTTTGTAACCTTTTCTTCATATGTATCACGGGCTTCTTCCAGTGCTCCTATAAAAAGCCCATTAGTATCCAGGTATTCAATTTCACCAGTTGCCCCACGCATTAAAATTGCTTTCTGGTGACTTGCATTGGAATAGGTTACATTATAATCATCATCGATAGCGACCATGAAACAGGTCAGGTAGTCCTGAGTCTTCATATGATCGATGATAGTTTTGTTTACCTCCTGGAAAATCCTCCTTGGCGATTCGTGAAGGCTGCCCGCGTTACCAAAGGATATTTTGGCCATTGCCGTAATAAGGGCAGCGGGAATACCATGGCCTGAAACGTCTGACATCATTATACCGATTTTATTATCCTTGAGCTGAAAAACGTCATAAAAGTCACCACCGATCTTCTCCATGGCATTATAACGAACCGAGAATTTAAGCTCGTTCCAGTCATCAATACGTGTTGGGAGTATGCTGCGCTGGATTACGCTGGCCATGTCGAGCTGTTTCTGAATCTGTTCATCCCTGAGCTTCAGGCTGTTCATGACTTTTTCCAGTTCCTCTGTTCTTTCCTGCACCTTGAGTTCCAGGTTCTTCCTGTGTTCATCAATCTCCCATGCCATTTCCATAAGAGCATATTCGATTGATGAAAATTCCTTTCCCAGGGAAAGAACATTGAATCCTGCCCTGCTGCCGGATGCGATCTCCCGAGTTACACGCGACATATCCGTAAGGATTCTAAGTATGGAAAACGCGTTTACCCTTGCAAAATAGAGGACCCCCAGAACTGCAACAACAAGGAATATAATAATCAGCTGTCCCTGCCCCTGTTCGACAGTTCTCATCCTTGTGAGCATGGCACCGAAAGAAAAAAGTATAATCATCATGATGATAACAAAGAATATAAAGTTTACTGAAACATTAATCAGTGAATGCGGCCTGATCAATAGCCCGTTTTTTAGAATTTCATTATAAATAGAAGCCCGTGCATTATTTGTCATATATTCAGTCATCAGGTGGACAGTCATACATAAAACCAGTACAAGGATTATCGTAGCAAGTACTGTCATCTTGATAACATATTTGAATTCAAGAATTGTAAGTTCGCCCGATATGTAATATTTATAAAATCCCATGCCTGCCATCGACAGACCTACAAATACAGCAAAAAAAGCTGCAATAGTAGTAGTGTTCATGACAAGGTCGGAAAAATCACCATAAACCTCAGGACCGTCTTTAGCTTCAAATTCCAGTTTATTTCTGTACACCTTGTTGAGCACCCTGTGCCGGCTCATCAGCGCAGGGATACCGGCAGGTGAAAGGAATCCGTATATAATGTAAAATATAACTGTAAGGGCCATCAAAAACAGCGGCAGCCACTGGATAAAGAGTCTCAGAATTTTATCATATGATGAAAGTACAAAGGAACTTGCAATAGCATAGCATATGGCTGATTCAAGCCATGTCGCCATACTGACAAAGAAGGCTACTGCAAATGTATAGCTTATATTCCTTGCAAGAAAACTGAAAAATCTCATATAAACTCACCTGCTCTTTTTATTTTCTGTCGCCAGGCACGGCGTTCCTGACACATCTGAATCCGGCGATCCTGTCTTTATAGAGATCCGGAATACCGCCGATTTTACGGTCAGTCACCCTAGACTCTTTCCGCGTGGTGAACCAGGTGCCGCCCCTTATCACCTTGTACTGTTTACCGAATTTTTTATCCTTAGTATAATTATTCTCATACGGCCTGTACCAGCTGTCTGTCCATTCCTGCGCATTGCCGTCCATGTGAACGCACCCGTAAAAAGATACTGCAGCCGGTTCATAAATATTCACCGGGATATACCCTTTAGGAAGCACCCGGAGATTATATCTCTGCCTGATAGTAAGCTTGAGGTTCTCACCTGTCCTGTCATCAATCCAGAACTCACTTGTATTTGATATACCCTCCCTGAAGCCGTACCCCCAGGTATATACTGAAAGCTGTCCGGGTTTATCAATACCGGAAGGAGACCTCGCGGCCTTCTCCCACTCCTTTTCGTCGGGGAGCCTTTTACCGGCCCAGCGTGCGTATTTTGCAGCTTCATGATATGACACTATCACAGGCAGGCTGCTGTAGTAGGTACTGATAAACGATCCGTCCTTTTCACAATTCCCCTTCCAGTCAGCCGGGACGCAGGCACCAGTTGAATCCGTGTAGGCCTTGTAGTCAGAATTTGACACCTCGTAAATATCAATGTAAAAATCCGGAAGATGGATTTCCTGCTCCGGGGCCTCATCACTGTCCCCGTATGATGAACCCAGCAGAAATTTTCCCTCGCTCACCAGTGCCATCTCCCTGCCGTCAACTGAGCTTATGATCCGTTCCCTGTACTCTGTTTTGTGCCTGAACTGTTCAGGCACAAGGGCTTTGTCAAAACCACGTTCAGGGTTCTCTATTACAATACGTGATCCCGGACGAAGCAGCGATACTGGAATATTTAACTCCGCTGTAAATATAGCTACATACCTGAACCTGCCTCCTGTTATGTCAATTCTTTCAGGAGACTTTATTTTCCCTAGTAAAAGATTATTGTCGTTGTAAAACGTATATTCTGTTCCGTTAAGTTCAGCATCGCAGATAACTGTTATAAATCCATCTTTCCGTACAGAATCAATCACCCCTGCCACCTTGAAATCTTTTGAATAGAGCAGCAGGCAGAACATCATAAGGAGCATGGAACTGAAAATAATCCGTAACTTATACATCAGGCCTCGCAATTTACCGGTTGTATGCCCTGAATATCCGTTTATCAGGCCACCTGATACAGGTGAGCGGATACTGTTCAAGCATGGCACATGTATCAATACCTATTATATTCCTCTCTTCATCAATAAAAATCGATTCAGAATTAATAATATATGGGGTGGGCGTATGCCCGAATATTACTGTTTTAGGCCACCTTTTATCAGCAAGGTAAAACTCGCCCCTTATCCATATCAAGTCGTCACGCTTCTGGAACGATATATTATCTATATCGGGATTAAGACCCGCATGAACTGCAATAAAATCGCTTCCTTCATAATAGAGCTTCAGGTTATTAAAAAAACTTACATGTGTATCGGGTAATGCCATTGCTTTAAGATTATTCCGGTAACTTTGAATTGTATAATCACCGCCGTTCCTTATAAAGTTGCCGGAATAATCTGCTTTCTTCAAATACTTAATAAACATGTCTTCATGGTTACCAGTAAGAAATACTGTCCTGTAAACTCCGGATAATGCAACAAGAAATTCAATAACCTCAAAAGAAGCAGGGCCGCGATCTATATAATCACCCAGAAAAATGACCAGATCATCAGGATTAATCTGGGACCTAAGTTCGTCAAACAGGTTTTTCAGTTTTATATAATAACCGTGGATATCCCCGATGATATAATAATTTATGTTAGACATTGCCTGGTTTAACAAACCTCCGCCCTGTTCTACCTGATTGACTTTGAATAACTCTCTACTGCATTCCGGATATTCTGAAGTATACTTTTGCCGTCATTAATATCTGTCACGCCCCAGCAGCCGTATATCCACCTGTCATAAACTGAGACGAAAGTATAAGAGCCATTTTCATCCTTTATAAATGCACTCTGAGTATTATCAGCCTTGAGAATAATATATTTTTTTGATATGACCTTCTGAAACAGGCTCATACAGTCGTAGTATGTGCCCCGGTCGCTTAAAAAGACGAAATATTTCTTATTTTCAGAATTTATCATTGAATAATAGCATCTGCTTATTCCTGCAGCTGGATCAAGTCCTTTCCTGCTGTAAAGGACACATGATGCACCGGCCCGTTTAAGAACACCTTGAAGCGGAGGAAGATTTTCATCTGAATACCCGTCACCTATATATGATCTTGAAATTGATGAAAAATTTTTCAGATCTTCAGGATTCTCAAGGTGCTGCATCTCGGTCTTTACATAGATTATGTATTCACCGGCCCTGATAATCGCCAGGTTGTCGTTGTAATATTCATTTTCAGGACATATCCCGGTTTCGCTGAATCCTGCAATATAAGAAAAAAAACTGTATGCATCAGTTATTCCGTTAAAACGTATTACTTCGACTTTCATTACGCGTTCACGGTTTTCAAAACTGCTGTACGTGCACCATGCCATCGTAGCTATACCAAGACCTTTGTAATCCTCCCTGTACGATCCAATCTCCGGACCTTCGACAGTAGCAGGTGTGACATCCCTGTTCCAGCCGGGCACATCGGAATCCCGGGGAATATAATCACTGATATAATCCGTTCCCCTCTGAAAAAGTGTGCACGATGTAACAGTTAGCATGATAAATAATAACTGAAAAAATATCTGTTTATTCAAAAGCAGGCCTCCAGTGCAAAATGGCATGCAGCATAGTGTTCAACAGTACCTGTACCGCATTTAATTTTTTCGGGGTATACCTCGCTGCATATTTTTTCAGCGCGGGGACATCTTGGGTGAAAAAAACATCCGGAAGGCCTGTTTACAGGCGAAGGTACAGTTCCTCTAAGTACTATTCTTTCTCTTTTCGAAGATGGATCAGGATCCGGTATAGCCGAGATAAGAGCCTTTGTATAGGGATGTGCCGGTGCACGGTAGATCGTATCTGCATCGGCAAGTTCAACTATACGGCCCAGGTACATCACTGCAACCCTGTCAGATATATGATGGACAACTGTCAGGTCATGTGAAATAAAAAGATATGTGAGTCCGAGTTCTTTCTGCAGATCCAGTAAAAGGTTGAGTATCTGCGACTGAATAGATACGTCAAGTGCCGAAACCGGTTCATCGCAGATTACAAGTTCAGGCCGGAGGGCAATCGCACGTGCAATGCCGATCCTCTGCCTCTGCCCCCCGGAAAATTCATGCGGGAAACGGTTAAGGCTGCTTACCGGAAGACCGACCATGTCGAGCAGCGACTTCACCTCTTTTTCCCTGCTTCTTCTGTCGCCTTCACTGTGAATAATGAATGGTTCTTCAATTATATATCTTACTGTATGCCTCGAATTCAGCGAATCATACGGATCCTGGAATATCATCTGGAAATTTTTACGAAGGGGGAGCAGATCCTTCTGATTCATTCCGGAAATCATTTTATCCCTGAACTGCACAGAACCCGCAGTCGGTTTGTACAGGCTTATTAAAGTCCTGCCGAGCGTAGTCTTGCCGCAGCCTGATTCACCCACAATGCCGAGAGTTTCACCGGGAAGCATTGTAAATGAAACATCATCGACCGCATAGACATGTCCGCTCACCTTGCGCATCACACCGCTCTTGACAGGAAAGTGCATTTTAAGCGATTCAACTTTAAGTATATTCTCAGTCATTCTCTTTTCCGTAAAGATGACAGCTTACATTATGATAAGGACTTACATGGATCTGTCCCGGGTTGGCTATTGTGCATGGTTCAAAGACATGCCTGCACCTGTTGGCGAACCTGCATGCCTCAGGGTATTCAGAGATTCCGGGCACCATGCCGTCTATTGAAACAAGCCTGGATTTTCTTTCAAGGCCGAACCTTGGTATTGATTCAAGCAGACCCCGCGTATACGGGTGATGCGGAGACTTAAAGATTGTGACTGAATCAGCTTTTTCTGCAATTCTTCCGGCGTACATCACGACTACATCGTCGCATATTGATGCAATGACGCCCAGGTCATGAGTTATGAATATTACCGACATCCCGGTTTCAGCCTGTATTGATTTTATAAGTTCAAGGATCTGTGCCTGTATGGTCACATCAAGAGCAGTGGTCGGCTCATCGGCAATCAGTATGTCCGGTTTGCATGCAAGAGCCATCGCAATCATTACGCGCTGCCTCATGCCGCCTGAAAGCTGATGAGGGTACTCCCTGTAACGCTGTTGCGGTTCAGATATGCCCACCTTTACGAGCAGGTTTAAAACTTCTGTTTCTATTTCTTTCTTTGACATTCCAGGCCTGTGAAGTGTAAAAACTTCAGCGACCTGTTTCCCTATTGTTTTTACAGGATTCAGCGCAGTCATGGGCTCCTGGAAAATCATCGCGATCCTGTCACCCCTGATTTTCCTGATCTCGCTGCTGTCAAGTTTCAAAAGATCTGTTCCCCTGTACAGAATCTGCCCGTCCATGTAGCGTCCTGAGGGTACCGGAAGCAGCCTCATGATCGACATTGCGGTGACGCTCTTCCCGCAGCCCGACTCACCTACTATGCCCAGGACTTTACCTTCGCGCAGGTCAAAACTTATACTGTCTACTGCCTGCAGCAGTCCACCCTCTGTCATAAAACCCGCAGAGAAATCCCTGACGCTCAGTATAATGTTGTCCGGTTGAGTCATCGATCATCAGCTCTTCTTGTACTTTGTAACTATCTTCAGTTCAGGCTTAAACGTCCTGCCCGATTTTATCGCTTCAAGTGTATCTCGTTTCATGTCCTCATCAATCCAGAAGTAGCCGCCTGACTGTGGATCATCAAAGATCTCTGTTGTATTCTTATAACCCGGAGTATCAGGATACTTCACCCACCTCCAGTGGAAATACCTTATAAAAGGGAATGCCTCGAACGGCACCCAGCACGCTGAGTCATGTATCCTCTGCTGTATCTGCAGCGAAAGCCTGATTCTTTCATTTTCATCAGTGGAATCCCTGTATTTTTCTATGAGCTTATCCATTTCAGGGTCGTCCATGTTATTAATGTTATTCGTCTGGGGTTTGTGAGCATTAACAGAATGGAAGTGTTCCCACGGCTGGGGTCTGAAACCAGTTGACCACGCAAGGTATGCGGCCTCGTGTTTTTTCTCCATAACCTTTTTATATGAGCTGCTGGGATCAAGCTGCTCGAGGTTAAGTTCTATACCTGCTTTTTTGGCCTCCTCTTTAAGGATGACAAGCCGCGGGGTGAGGAAGTCAACACCGTAACTTATAGTAACAGCAAACCTGCTGCCGTTTTTAGTCCAGATGCCGTCAGTACCACGCGACCAACCTGAGGCTTTCATGTAACCTTCAACTTTCGGGATGCTGAATTCACGCGCCCTGAGCTTTGTGTTAGTGTATGCACCGTAACCGCTGAAGTATGAATCAAGTCTTGCGCCTTCACCGCGGTGAATCTCCCTGTTTAATTTATCCCAGTTAATTGCATGACCAAACGCGTACCTGAGGTTTTTATCCTTGAATATTTCCTTGTCCAGATTGAGAAAAAGTCCTGCGGTTGACCTGCGTGCATCGTTGTAAAACCAGAGTTTGTTCACGTATCCCTTGTCGAAAATTTCGCCTGTCCCCTTTTCATACCAGATGAGGGATCGTGTTGCTCCGAAGGCGTCAAGTTCACCTTTTTTAAAATATTCCAGGGCAACATTCTGGTCCCTTATAACGGTAAGCCTGAAGTAATCAACATTGAACCTGTTTTTGAAATACCTGAGGTCCTTTGCCCACCAGTCCTTTTTACGTTCGAAAAGCAGGTATTTACCCTTTTCAAAATCTTTCAGTATATATGGCCCGGTGTTAGGCTCGATCGCCCAGTTGTAGTCCTTCACAAAACTGTTCTTCATCTTTATGTAATAATGTTTCGGTGTAGGATTAAGATTTACTGTAACCCAAAGGTCAGGAATCTTTTTGGTAGCAGAGACCGATATAAGCAGGTCGCCGTATTTGGTGACCTTTTCGATTTCCTGCGTGTAATAGTCATTGTACCACGGGTCCTGAAGATGTTTGGACCTCATGAATTCAAGTGTAAAAATAAAATCATCGGCTGTAACAGGTTTTCCGTCAGACCACCTGGCATCAGGGTTTATTTTAAAATACATAGTGCGGCCGTCTTTTGAATACGCCCAGTGAGTCGCCAGTGATGGCAGCGGTTTCTCGTTCTCTCCGTGCATATCGAGAAGCGCAAGCTGGTTACCTGTAAAATAGGATCGGGTCGATGTATTTGAATCAGGGCCAACTGTACGGAATGTAAGCGGAAATGACATTATGAACTGGTATAAAGTCCCGCCTTTTTTTGCTTTCGGGGATGCAATAATTGCCTCGCTGTTGCTGGTTATCCAGGTCAGTTTTTCTTCAAGTTTATGAGTCGTGTAGTCAAGGCTGATGATCTCGTCACCGCCTGAATCCGCCGCATTATCATCGTTTCCCCGGCATGCAGTTGTACCGATAACAGCAGACAGGGCTGCTGTAAGAACAATATATTTAACAAAATTATTTCTCATGAAAAACATTAAAACCTCCGTCATTCGTAAGTTGTGAATTTCTTAGGGTCATAGGCTTCACGTACAGCCTCTCCGATAAATGTAACCATTGAGAGAACCAAAACAAGTGCAGTAATAACCGAAATGCCGATCCATGGAGCGGCAATATTGTATTCAGAAGCTTCAGCAAGCAGCTGGCCCCAGCTCGGGGTCGGCGGTGCAAGACCGAAACCAAGATAGTCAAGCGCAGTAAGCGATGTAATCCCCCCTGCGACAGAGAAAGGAATGAATGTTATAATCACAGAGAGAGTGTTTGGAATTATATGTCTTACGATAATACGTGAGGTAGATGCCCCCATGGCTTTTGCTGCAAGGACATACTCCCTCTCTCTCTCCCTGTATACTGCAGTCCGCATGTACCATGTCATACCGATCCATCCAAAAAAGATCATGATCCCCAGAAGTGAAAAAAAGTTCGGTATGAGAATTGATGAAATTATTATAATAACATACAGTAAGGGAATATTGTTCCAGATTTCGATTATTCTCTGAAAGAATAAATCAAACTTCCCGCCAAGGTATCCCATGAGCGATCCCACACTGATACCGATTATGTAATCGAATACGAGAAGTATAAGTGAAAAAAGAATGGATATCCTGAAACCATAGATCAGTCTGGCTGCAACATCACGCCCTGTTCTGTCCGTACCCAGGTAATGTTTGCGTTCAATTGACGGGGGGAATGGAGGATAGCTCCCGTCGATAGAATCAATTTCATAGGGATTATATGGTATGGGTGGCATGATTACAAAATCCCCACTGCTGCTGCCGCCGAGATGTTTTTTCAGCTGCCTGAAATCAGTTTCGTAGTCATAACCCAACCCGAATTCCGCACCAGGTATGATCGCTCCGTATACCGGGAAGTAATACTCACCGTTAAAACGTACTACAAGGGCCCTGCTGTTTACAAGCATCTCTGAAAAAAAAGAGAGCAGTATCAGTGAAACCATGAGTATAAATGACCAGTATCCACGCCTTATAGACCTGAACCTTCTAAGATTTTCCAGCGTTAGGGGATTCAGCCTGAACATATTCCTACTCGTACTTGACCCTGGGATCAACAAGCGCAACACATATATCAGAAAGAATATTGCCGATCATGAAAAGAAGCGAGGATATAACAAGTATCCCCATAACAACAGGATAGTCATGTTCGATTAAGGATTCCAGTCCAAGAAGACCAATTCCGTCAATGTTGAATATCTTTTCAACAAGGTATGAACCAGTAAGTATAAGTGATATGTTGTTCCCGAAGTGCGTCGCAAGCGGTATAAGGCTATTGCGCAGCGCGTGGTTCAGAATTGCCCCCCGGTAGTTTTCACCCTTGGCTATGGCAGTGCGGATAAAATCGGAAGCCATGTGATCGAGGAGTGAGTTTTTCATCATGAATGTCATTACTGCAAAGCTTCCTGCCATGTACGAGACAAGGGGAAGAACTGCGTGGTAGATTACATCCCATATCTTCCCGAATAAACCAAGTTCATGAAAATTATCGCCGGTAAATCCTCCCAGGGGGAATACATTAAGCCATGATGAGAAGACCATGAGGAGAATAATTGCAACAACATAGTTGGGGATGGCGTACCCTGCAAAAACAATTACAGAGGTTATGTTATCAATAGATTTTCGGTGTTTGAGCGCTTTGAGTATACCCAGCGGGATACATACAGAATAGGTTATAATCATAGCCATGATTCCGTAGAACAGGGATACCGGAAGTTTACTTTTAATGATTCCCCACACGGGTTCATAATACCGTGTCGAATCGCCAAGATTGAACGTTAGTACATTTCCAAGCCACTGGAAATAGCTGACAATAACAGGTTTGTCAAATCCGTAGAACTTTTTCAGCTGTTCAAGCTGGCCGGCAGAAAGCGGCATATCATTCATGCGCTGCATTCCCTTTGCTGCAGATGCCTGCTGCGCCTGGGCTATCATTCTTTCTATCGGGCCTCCCGGGACAAACCGGGTAATGACAAAAACCATAAGTGTAATGCCGATAAAAGTCGGTATGATCAGCAGAAGCCGTCTGATCAGGTAAACTTTCATGTTATTTAACGCCTCCGGATACGACATAATACATATTCATTGAACATTTTGTCAAATATAAATATTTCAATTCGATGTCAGAATTATTATGAGAGTTATTTCAAAATCCGTTACTAACTGGCGACTAAACCTCTGCGGGTGGCTTTATACGCATGGCATGATCAAATCAAACATCTTTCCGGCGGTATCATCTCACCATGGGCTTTGCAAAAGGTGAAACAATACCGGTTTTGCGATAAGTTTATTGATGTTACTGACGAAGTTAATCCCGTGCTATTCCCTGCACTTGTAACCGACATTTCTTACTGTTTCGATTATTGCGCTGAATTCATCACCTATCTTGCTCCTGAGCCTCCTGATATGTACATCAACGGTTCTGGTACCACCGATATACTCAAGTCCCCAGATCCTGCCAAGGAGGTCTTTGCGTGAAAAAACAACCCCGCGGTTCTGCAAAAAAAGCCTTATAAGTTCGAATTCCTTGTATGTAAGATCTACCTTTTCATTATTAAGATAAAGGGCATATTCCTTGAGGTTGATGCGAATGTTACCAACAGATAATTCCTCATTCTCGGCAGGAATATCAGCCAGGAGTCGAATAAGCCGTGCCTTAACCTCACCCTTCCTGAACGGATAGAGAATAAAATCATCAAAAAACCACTTTGAATCCAGATCTGCAACAGTATTTACCCGTAGAATAAGAACTACGGGTATATCATGTATCTTTTTTCTAAGACGGGAGAGATAAAACTGTGTGGAATCGGAACTGCCTATTTCGTCATAATCGATTATGCAAAGTTGAAAAGTATCTTTGACAGGGGATTCGATACTGCCGTATTTGATTATCTCATATTCCGGGATATTTGATATCAGGTCTTCGGCCAGTTCATTATTTTTGGTTATTAGTCCTATATTCACTCTGTTTTTCCTGCCTGGAGAGCTCTCGGAATATTTTCATATATTCCATGGCTACTTTATCGGCGTAGTAGTCCCTTATTCTTTTCTTATTATTTAAAGAACATTTTTTGTAAAGGTTTTTATCCTTAACAAATTTCATAATTGCGCTGCTGCATGCCTTTACATCTCCCACATTTATCAGTATGGCATTTTCATTCTGCTTAAGCAGGTCTGTCTGCCCGCCATAATTTGTTGCCACAACCGGAAGTCCTGCATGCATTGCCTCCATAAAAACAATCCCGAATCCTTCATGCAGGGATGTGAGAACAAAGAGATCAGACATTGAGAGATACGCGTACTTATCATCTTCTGTAATATAACCAAGAAATGAAACACGTTGTTCCAGACCCTTATCCACGACTATTCCCTGTAGATAATCCTTTTCAGGACCATCCCCGGCGATTAACAACTTAATCTTTTTTTCTTTTATTTCAGATAACGCAAACAAAAGAGTATCTATTGACTTACGCTTGATTAACCTGCCGATTGTTATAAGGTAAAAAACATCATTTTCAAGCCTGAGCGATTTTCTCGAAACTCTGGCTTTTACCGGCGGATGGAACGCAAGGGGTATTATTCCAACTTCTTTGTTCGGGTTATAATAGCTGAGTGTATTATCCCTGGTGTTTGTGGATTGCGCTATTAACCGGTCAGCCCTGTTAAGGATAAACCGTACCACCCTGCTGAATATGAAGCTGTCGTGAGGGGACATTTTTTTACTCGGATCATAGATGTCACCGCCATGGAGAGACAGGACATTGGGAATGCTGAACAATTTTGCAAGGATGTAACCCAGCGGACCTGAGGGCACGGCAAAATGGGTATTTATTACATCGTACCTGTTTTTGCGGCATAACCTGATGCCCTGTATAAAACCTGTAAAAATATACGAAAGCATTGAGATAAAAGTTGCCGCATCTCTTGATTTCCTGAAAAATATCCTTGCCCTGTGAATATTAATTCCATTTACCTTTTCATAAGCGGGAAGCCCCTTGAATCCTGACGTAAGTACATCAACCTGGCCATGTTTAATCCATTCAACAGCCAGGTCATAAGTTGCCACACCGCCACCTCCTCCAAGAGGCGGAAACTCGTAATTTACAATAAGTATCTTCAGATTATCTTTTTTCATCCAGTATCCTTAACCAGTCGTTCTGGTTAGTTTTTCATAACATTCACGGTATGAAGCAATAAACCATGAATATCATAAAACTTTCAATTAAAAACAGACATGTTAAGCAAAAAAACTGTCATGAGCAGTTTTTTAATTGCGATTTGCGGAATTAAACCGAAATCTATATTATATGCTGATTGTATTAAAACCGGGTTTAGAAAGCAGCCATCATGGTTCACATTGAAAGGCTGGTACCTTCCGGGAAGACATTATGAATATAATTTTTAAAAAAAAGAAAGGTGCAAAATCCTGCAACCCGATCGATCCTTCGGCGGCATTCCGCAGGGCAAGGCGTCTTTTCAGGCGCAACAGGCTCCATGAATCCGAAACGCTTATTCTCAAGTTGAAACATCACGGTTACGATTCCCACGAACTGGAACTGCTGCTTGCACGGGTTTATGATAAAATGTCATTCCTCACTTCAGAAGTAGAATACGAGGTTAAAGCTGAAGAATCATATAATGAAATTATTGATTATTGCAGGAAGAAGAAACTTGTTAAAAAAGCAGGTAAATTAAAGAACAGGATGCTTAACCGTATAGCGCTGCTCGATGACAGTGAACACAGGGCGCATCACAAGGCTGATGAATTTTCAAAAAATGAACCGCAGTCTCCGAAAGCGTGGTTCATTCTGGGCGCCAATTTTTCAGCATTCAAGGATCCGAAGTTTGTAATTAACGCATTCGAAAATGCAGTGACGCTTCATGAAAACTATATACAGGCGCTGTTCAGGATCGGGTATATCTACCAGTATAACCTGAATGATTCTGCAAAAGCAATGAGCTACTATCTCAGGCTCATCAGGATTCCGCCATATGAAGATACAATGGAACCTGAATCTGCAAATGTACGTACAATACTTGATGCGTGCAACGAACTCACAGAGATATATTCAGCCATGGGTAAATATGAAAAAATACTCTCTGTATATGACCATGTTATAAAAATCTACCGTACTTACGCGGACATCTGCACTCCTCATAATATTAAAAAAACTCTCACCAGCACGCGTTCAGCAGCATTGAAACTCAACAGATACCCTGCTCTGCTCAGGTACAGCAGGGAGAACCACCGCATAGAATTCGAAGAGCTGCTTGCTGAACTTGGTATAATTTGAATGTTCGCTAAACCGAGAAAAGCTGCCACAATAGCAATTGTACGGAGAGGATTTCCTGAACCGGAAGTACTCATGATGAAACGCGGTGCATCAGACAGGTTTCTCCCTTCATTCTATGTTTTCCCCGGCGGAGCAGTGGACCCGCAGGATAAATACGCCGGGGAAATGCCGGTAAATTTGTACACGGGAATCACCTCACCTGATGAAAGGAACAGTCTCATTACACACATAATCGCCGGAATCCGCGAAGCATTCGAAGAGGCCGGGATACTCCTTGCACGCGACAGCAAGGGTTTCATCCCTGAATCTGATGAATCCATGTTCAGTGCATTCAGAAAACAGGTTTTTCGTGGTGAGTTAAAATTTTCTGATTTCCTTGAGGACCAGGGGCTGGTTCCCGCATTTGACTGCTTGCATTACCTTGAGAGGTGGATCACACCGGTATATTCTCCTATACGGTACGATGCAAGGTTCTTTGCAGCGTTATGCCCGGGAAACCAGCATGTATCCCATGACGGAGACGAGCTTGTGGAAAGTCTCTGGATTACACCACGTGAAGCCCTGAAAATGCACAAATCGGGAAAGATGAGGATGGTTCTCCCGACATCGGAAACCCTTGTTTTTTTATCGCGCTTCAACACCGCTGATGAACTTTTTTCAAGCCTTGAACAGAAAGAGAAAGATTCGCCATTGAAGAGTTTCTGAAATCTCTGAACATTTTGTCATATCCCGTGATTTTTTTATTGTGATAAGAATTGACTTTAATGAATATGACAATAATCTTTGGCGGATTTCCAATCCTGCTGGAAAATCATACAACTTATTGCAGATCTGGACTTTATGAAAAAGAGATACAAGGGAAATGCCTTTAACAGTCCCCTGCAGGATAATCTGCCCGCGGCGGGAAACAGTTCTCCGGTAAGTCAAAAAAAACATACAGAAGAGAGTACAATGACAGACAAAACCAGTTTAAGAGACAGCATAGTCTATAATTCAGCCATGTTTCTTTTTTCATTCGCGGTAATGGCGCTTGAAACTTTATTTATGCATCAGCTGCTTATTATAACCAATTACCTGACTGCGACTTTCGTTATCTCCCTTGCGATGCTCGGCATCGCATTCGGAAGCTTTATAAGTTTCTATATTGCACGGTTCAGGGGATTCTGGATTATACTGGTCGCGGCATTGTTCTTTGCAGCTTCGATTCCACTCTCATACTATAACATTGTCCGGATCGGCGAATACGGATATCCCTATTTCCTGGTACTCCCCTTTTTCTTTGCTGCAATAATAATCTCGCTGCTCTTTTCAAAGGCAAATTCAAACAAGATATATTTTGCCAACCTGATTGCATCCGCTGCGGGTGTGATCTTCCCGATATTTACTGTAAGCTCAATCAAGTCAGAAAATACACTGATCGTAATCATGTTCATTCCTGCCGTTGCAATATTCATGCTTGTATTCGCGTTCAGGAATATATTCCTCAAAATTATACCTCTTGTTATTTCAATAGCCCTGGCTTTCTGTTCATGGTACTTTCTGTCTGCGAACCTCAAGCTGCCTGAAAAGCTTTCAAAACAGGAATATGAGCAGAAGATAATGCCCGCGGTAAAGTTCAAATTCGACAGGGACTTCATGCTGTCCAGGTACAAACTCCAGGGTGATGATTATATATTCAGCGGTTCCAATTATGAAAAGAAGAGGGCGAAATACGTACTGAACGATATAGGTTACGGAATGAGCGATGACCCGGAGACCGTTGCATACTGGAAAAACCTGGACATAAACTACAAGATCAAATGCGACGACCTGAACAGGATCAATCCCATAAAACAGTGGTGCGCCCACATGCACAACTGGAACTGGAAAATGGTCCTTTCCGAAGATGATCTCATGGGCAAGATTGACCTCTTTGCAGTCAATGATGACAATATATTCTTCTGCACAAACGCTATCCCGCTTGATACTGTAGACAAGGGAAACGGAACATACTATGATCCCCGCGTCCCGCATATTGAAAATCCTAAAATATTTATAATCGGTCTTTCGTACGACGGTATAGTTAAATCAGCAAAAAGACAGCCCGGCGGAAAGGTATCTGGTGTTGAATTTTCACCGATCATCATGAGAATTATGATGGAGAATAACCGTGAAGGATATTTCTCGCAGTTTGCCAGCTACCCGTATAAGGATGTCGAAGCACACGAAGCAGAAGGACGCTACTTTCTGCAGAGCAACAACGAAGTGTATGACATGATCACACTTATGAACCTGCACTATGAATACACAGCGATAGCAACGCTTGCTCCGGAATTTCTTCATACGGTAGAGGCGCTTGACATGATGCTGGGCAAACTTTCCGACAAGGGAATGCTTGTCTACGAGGAGATAATCGAAACCAAGCGCGGACGATTCGCTTTTTATAAATTCCTGAACACAATCAAAAAAACACTCACAGATATGGGAGTAAAGGATCCATCGCAGCATGTGATAGTCTACTCATGGGACTTCTGGGGCAAGAACAAGCAGTTCCAGACCGTACTCATAAAGAGAGCGCCGTTTACACAGAAAGAACTTGCAACATTCGCCAGCTACCATGCAGTAATTGCCCCAAAGTACGGTTCAGAGATATTCGTACATCCCGTGATAAGGTCTAACCATAAATTCGAACAGTACTTTAAGTCAACAGAACCGAAGTATTATGAAAAGGATTATCCCGACGGTATAACAAAAAAAGAACTCTACACAGACATAATCGAAAAACTCGACAATGCGGCTGACAAAACATGGATCGAGAACCTCTACTCATACAATAAAACTTTCAGCAAGTATTACCTAAAGAAAAAGACAATGACCCAGGCAGACAACACCCGCCTTGAAACGCTTTTGTCTAAAGCATCATTTCCTTATGAGATTGACCTCTCCCCGACGACAGACGACAAACCCTTCCCGTTTAACATTTATGTGAACAAAAAAGAGGTCAGCGACTTCTTTAACATCATCCTTAAACTGGCTTCAATTCTTCTGATACCCATACTTCTACTTTTTGCATTTAAGTACAGGTCAAACAAGATGAGGCTCATGGGGCATACTGTTTTCTTCGGGCTGCTTGGTTTCGGATTTATGATGATCGAACTTGTTCTTATGCAGAAATACCAGAGGTTCATAGGCTCACCTATCTATTCAACGATGGTCATCCTTGGCGGACTGCTCCTCTTCAGCGGACTTGGAAGTTTCATCAGCAGAAATTTCAGCCGCAGGGTTCTTATAATTTGTGTCGCGATCATACCTGTCATGATTCTCTTCCAGACATTTTTTCTGGATGGACTGTTTATCATGTTCGCTAAATTCAGCTTTACTGCAAAACTGTTCATTTCTTCCGGACTCATCTTTCCCCTGGCATTCTTCATGGGTATGCCCTTCCCCCATGCCCTTGAGCAGATCAAGAAGGATATATCGAATGAATATGCAACGCTCATGTTTGGAGTTAACGGTGCACACGCGACAATAGGTGTTTCGCTCTCCTACCTTCTTAATGTAACGTACGGCATGAGCACAACACTGCTCCTTGGCTTTGCCACATACCTTGCTGCACTTGTACTCTTCATAATTATTAAAAAATGAAAATTTTTCACAACATGACAATTCTCCTCCGCCATTTAATGACAGGCGGGGGACTTGTTTCATCCCTGCTCCTGATTATATTATTAACAGGCTGCGGCATGAGTACACCTGAAATAAAAATATTCGCGGTAAAATACGGGGAATCGTTATTCCCTGAAAAGTACATGTACCGCAACAGCAGTTCAGGCAAAGATTCACAGTTCACCTGGCTTTGTTACTATGTTGAATACGGCAGACGGAAAATACTCATAGATACCGGATTCATCAATCCATCATACATAAAAATGTTCCATATCAGGAATTACACACGACCTGCAGATATCCTGAGGCAGAATGGAATTCAGCCTGAATCTATCACAGACATTATAATAACTCACGGCCACTTTGACCATGCAGGAGGCATCACAGATTTCCCCTCTGCGCGAATAATTATTTCGTCAACTGAACTTGAAGAGATAAAAAAAGGCAGGTACGGCAGCGAAATCCGCGAAGATTTTCTTAAACGCGGGGTGATTACTGAATTTTCGGATTCATTCAAACTTGACGGTATTTTTACTATAAAAAAAATCGGGGGACATTCTCCGGGATCATCTGTTGTTTATTTTGAATCAGGTAAAAACCGGTACTGTTTTACAGGCGATGAAGTATATTCAGAAAAAAGTCTGGTTGAAAAAATTCCGAACGGCTCAACAACTGATATAGAAAATAATACAAAATTTATAACCGGATATGATGCGAACTATATACCTCTTACATTTCATAATCCTGAATTATCTGGAAAATCTGAACAGTTTATTGGAATCATAAAAAATTGATATAAGATGTACCATCGTTTCCCGCAAACCGACTTATTTTTATTTTCTTGACATAAACCTATATTATAAATAATAAACAGATATGCGCCCGTAGCTCAGTGGATAGAGCGCCAGACTTCGAATCTGGGCGTCGCAGGTTCGACTCCTGCTGGGCGCGCATAACCCCTGAATATTTCAGGGGTTATTTATTTACGGCAAATAACTTGCACTGCATTGCCCCTTGACCGGGTAAATTCCTGATAAAAGCATACAGGTGATTATTATGAGTGAACGCGACAAATTACAGAAAAAATCAGGGGCGAAAGATTCCATCGGAGAAAGAATAAAAAATGATCCCGGGTTTGCACTTCAGTTTGCCTCAGAAAACGGTGATATCAATCTCGCCAAAACAACACTTGAGAAGGGAAAAATTGATGTTAATTATACTGATCAATACGGTTTTACCCCTCTTTTTCGCGCAGTGATGAATAAGCAGAAAGAATTTATTTCGTTCCTGCTTGATAATGGAGCCGATCCCGATATACAGACACGGGAAGGATTTACAGCCCTGATGGCCGCAGCTGAATCCGGCGATAATGAAACATTGAAGATCCTGCTCTATCATAAAGCAAATCCGAACCTCAGAACCATTCAGGGCACAACATCACTTCATATCGCAGCATCTTCAGGTCACCCGGAGACTATAAATCTTCTGCTTAAATCTGGTGCTGATGCGTCCATACGCGATAACACTGATATTAAAAAGGTACTTGAGCAGCAGACCGGTCATGAAATTTTTATGACAAGCGGTGACGAAAAAATGCTTAAAGGTCTCACAGCACTGGATGTGGCAAGAATGTGCGGACATACCAAAGCGGAAGAAATTTTAAGTAAAGTGAAACAGTAATCCCCTTCAATCCCGGGAAAAGTCTGATGGTGGATAGCAGCAATTTACATTTTGTTAAAGTTAAAGGCAACAGCTTTATACTGAATGAGAATACTTACTGTTTCATCGGTACAAATCTCTGGTATGGAATGAACCTCGGGTCACAGGGACCGGGCGGAAACCGTGAACGGCTTGTTAAAGAACTTGATATCCTCCAATACCTTGGTATTACAAACCTGAGAATAATGGCAGGCTCTGAAGGCCCTGACTCAGAACCGTGGCGCATTATTCCCTCAATCCAGGCTTCACCCGGTGAATATAACCCTGAACTGCTGGATGGCCTTGATTTCCTGTTGAGCGAAATGGATAAGCGTAATATGAAAGCTGTGTTATGCCTGACCAATTTCTGGGAATGGTCCGGCGGCATGGCCCAGTATGTTTCATGGCATGGCGGGGGCCCGATTCCATATCCAAACATCAGGAAAGAATGGCGCACATTCCAGAAATACACTGCATGTTTTTTCTCAAACAGGGAATCCATAAACTGCCTTAATAACTATATCCGGTTACTTATAAACCGGATGAATAATTACACAAAGAAACTTTACAGGGATGATCCCGTTATCATGTCCTGGCAGCTTTGTAATGAAGCGCGCGGGATTCACAATGAATTCAGTTTCAACAGGTGGATTGATGAAACCGCCGCACTAATTAAAAGCCTGGATAAAAACCACCTTGTATCAACCGGCACAGAAGGGGAAACTCCATATAGACACGTTGGCCTTGACTTCATAAAGAACAATTCATACAGCAGCATTGATTATATGACCGCCCATCTCTGGGTACAGAACTGGAACATTTACAAACCTGAAAAACATCATGAAACATTTAACGAGTCCATTAAATTCGCTATTAAATATATCGATGAACATATTGATAAAGCAGAGAGGCTGGGTAAACCTTTAGTTCTGGAAGAATTCGGTTTTCCCAGGGATAACGGATTGTACTCCCCGGATTCACCAACTGAATACAGGGATCAATTCTATGATACTATCTTTAAAAAAATAACAGGTGAAATTACCATGGGCAGAACCGCGGGCTGTTTAAATTTCTGGGCATGGTCCGGCACGGGGCGACCTTCCGAACCGTACGGTTCTTACTGGCAGCCGGATTGTGACCTGCTCGGGGACCCGCCCCATGAACTGCAGGGATGGTATGGAGTCTACAACGGGGATACGACACTTGAAATTATAAAAAAATACAGCAGCATGTTTATTCGTCCTGCCAGACTGAATCCCCGAGAGATTCAATAAACACTTTCAGTTCATCTGACATTTCATCTGCTTCAGATACCCGTATATGCCCCGGAGTTGCGCGTCCGTTTCTTTTGTACATGAAGTGATGAATTTTCGGATCACTGACTGCTTTACATACATCGTCAATTGCCCTGTCCAGCGACGGGTGATGTACCAGGATTGATGTCTTTAGAATAATTACAGCCCGGGGATAAACTGTTCTTATCTGTTTTACAAATTGCCCGTAGTGTTTTCGCCAGTTGACCGATTTCCCCGAGTTATAGTTTTCTGCCATAAAATCAACCGGATGATTGTCATTCTGACCGATTTCGATAATGACTATATGAGGCCTGTATTTCCTGAAATTCCAGTTCTTTGAAGTCCCAAGGTCCGGGTGATACTGTATTTTATCATATATACTTTCCATTCCGATGTAATGAGGTGCCCCGAACCATCCGGTACCATCCATGAGGGCAATCCCGCCCTGTGCAATACAGTGAAGCTGCGATTCAAGCTTCCTGGCCAGCATCCATGCATATGAATAATAGGAATTGGAATATTCTCCGCTGTGTTCCGGGTCCGGCCTGCCTGTGAATTTAACAGCTTCAGAAACTTCACCTGCAGATATCGAATCACCGTAAACTTCAATTTTCCTTGCCGGAGGCGGCGTGCATGGTAAAATATCTGATCCATCGCTCAGTTTAAAACCATAGAACCTGAACATATGGCATGAATCCATTCTTTTGAAAAGCATTAGTTCATGTTCGGTATCTTCAAGTTTGTCAGATATTGTCAGGGTTGTCTTTCCATCATCGGGGATGATTATTTTCCCCTGTATATCATCAGTGATGAAACCGAGGTAATTGTTCCAGCAGGCATGCCTGTTGCTAACAGTTGCAGCAATTGAAGTGCCCGTAAAACGGATTTTTACATAGCTGCAGGGGTATACAAATTCAGGCGACGAAGGGTCATCAAAATCTATGCGGCCGCAATACCGGAGATAATTATTGTCCGGACGGATAATCATACAATAATTTCTTTGAGTTTCATGAACCCCTCGTAAGCAAAGTATGCGGCAAAAAGAACCAGGAACAGGGACAGGAGAGCGATAAGTCCCCGGTAAACTCTGTCAGTGATGAAATTTCTGCCGCCGGCAACCGCTGCAGATATAAACGAGTACCACGCAAGGTCTGCAAGAATATGACCGGTAAAGAAAAAAGCAACTCCCGGTATCCCGAACTTCCATGAATACATGATATAACCCAGACCGATTGTGGCCCACCAGATGATCCAGTATGGATTAGCAAGACTCATAAATATACCGGTCAATACCAGGTGATTCCTGTGTAAGGAATCCCCCTGCTGAAAAAGTGTCAGTGCGGAAAGGGATGACACCATCATATAAGCCATCCAGGCAAGTATAACAGAACCGGCAAGTGCCGTTACGGCAAAGACTTCGGGAAGCTGAAGAAACGACGCAAGCCCCATGAGAAGTAAGGCTACAAGTACAAGTTCGAGAATTGCATGCCCGGCAATCATCAGCGGTCCGGCTGTAAATCCGCGACGCGTGCTTTCACTTATAGTGGCAGTAAGAAGCGGCCCCGGCATCATGGCGCCGGAAAGAGCTATGACGAATGATGAGATGAATATTGTTAACAACGACGAAAGACCGGACAACGTGATTCTCCTTTTGCCAGTTTCTGATACATTAAGTTCAGAAACATTTTAATATCATGACGAAATGGCGGATATGCGGAGAGGGAGGGATTCGAACCCCCGGTCCCTTTCAGGACATCTGATTTCGAATCAGACACTATAGACCACTCTGACACCTCTCCTATTAATGTGAATAAAAAGTTTTCATGCGGATTAGTCAATAATAAAACTGGAAGGTATTGCTGTAACGGAAAATCATTTATAACTGATCGTCTTGAATAACAACCGGAATCCTACGTTCCGGAATGATCACTATATCATTAATGCAACTTATATAACAGCGTATTGTCATATAAACTAACTCAATCATTATATTTAAATAATTTATTTCGAAATTTTTATTATAATTAATTTAATTAAATTTTAAAGTATTTCAAAAACTAATACAGGATGCTGGTATAATGAAAACACAAGTACCGTGGAAAAGAGAGTATTCTATTTTCGGTATACCGGTTACTTTTGAACCATATACTGATAAACCGGTCCATTCCATGCTCTATTCGGCCGCTGAACATTACCCTCAAATGGGACTTATTTGTAACGGATATCATCTCCTGTATCCGGATGTAAAAGACCAGGCTGAACGTCTGGCCGGAGCGTTTATTAACATTGGAATGGTCAAAGGCGACCGTGTTGCAACCATGCTTCCCACATCAATTCAGTTTATTGTTGTGGACTACGCGTTATCCATTGCAGGACTTGTTCATGTTCCTGTGAGCTTTCTCGATTCTGTTGAGATGCTGAATGACAAGCTGAACAAAGCAGAACCCCGGGCTCTTGTGTGTACATCTGACAATATTGATAAAGCAAATGAAGCCATAGGCCTGACAAAGGGAATACAGCTGATCGTGACTGATATGAAGGATTATTCCGATGCTCCGTCAGCTGCTTCCGGAATTACTGCAGACTGTGATTATCTGCTGTTGCGCAATTTAATTGAAAATACTGCCCCATTATCCACGCCGGCAGTAATTAATGTTACCAGTGATTTGGAAACCCTCCTTTTCACAGGAGGCACAACCGGTGTTGCAAAAGGGTGTATGCTCACGCACAGGAATGTATATGCCAATGCGCTGCAGAACTGTTACGCCGTTGGTCAGCTTGAGCAGACAGTAAAAGGTGCGGCTTCGGTACTTCTGGGTATTCCATTCTTTCATTCCTACGGTCATGTAATCATGCATTCGATGACCCTGCTCGGCTTTAACCAGATACTGATACCTGATCCGCGTGATTCCGCCGGAATGATAGATGCTATAAAGAGATATAGACCGGTAGTACAGATTGGTGTACCTACCCAGTTCATGAAACTTGCTGACGTAAAGCGTGGCAAAGGTTTCGACATGATAGCCATATCCGGTTCTGCTGCTCTTCCACCGGACCTTGTACAGGAATACGAGGATCAGCGCGGGGGACATATAATGGAAGGTTACGGCCTTTCTGAAATGACCGCTGTTACGCATCTGAACACGACTGTGCTAACAAGGCTGCTTGGAGGCCGGTATATCTACCATATGATGAATATTACTCTTGAACTTCCCGGTGTAAGCCGTATAATGAACATGATAGCACGCGCCCTCGGAAGTTTAAAAATCGGAATATTACTGAATTTCATAAATAGAGCCACAAGCAGATCTATCGCATCACGCAGGTTTAATAAATCCACGGAAAAACGCGGTTCAATCGGGATTCCTCATCCCGATACTGAAATTCTTCTGCGTGATGTGGAAACCGATAGAATAATTTCATGGGATGAAGCAATTAACGGGAAAACCGGGGAACTGTGCCTCTCTGGTCCACAGCGTATGCTTGGATACTGGCCTGAACCGGGAAGCGGTCTCGATAACGATGGCTATGTTCGTACAGGGGACATCGTTCGCATTGATAAACGCGGCTATTTCTATGTCGTGGATCGCGTTAAGGATATGATTAACGTATCCGGTTACAAAGTTTACTCACGCGAAATTGATGACCTTCTCTCCGCTCACCCGGTAATCAGCGCGGGAGCTGCAGTAGGAATACCGGACCCGTTCCGCGAAGGAAGCGAACGTGTTATAGTATATGTTCAGCTTAAACAGGGATTTGAAACCGGTATTAACGAGGAGGGTATTCGCGAATACCTTGCCTCTAAAGTAGCCCGTTACGCAATTCCCCGTGGAATAAAAATTGTACCTGTACTTCCACGTACCGTAATCGGTAAAGTTGACAAAAAACTGCTGCGTGAACGTGCCCTGACAGATTTTGCAGCAAAATGATTAATATGATATCCATACTTCTGTTACACCATCGGTATAAAGTATGTTACGAATACAAAAAGCATATTATAATTTGATTTTTTAAACATACATATTGCATTTGGCTTCACAAACCAGTCTTCCGCTGATACCGTATATTAAAAATCAAATATTTCCGGCGGAAAATAGTTCCCTTGACATCTATTAAATCATAAATAAAAAAGACATTAACTTAATATTTATAATAAACTTATGAAGACTGAAACAAACATTTTTATGCATCCCGACTTTATAGACGGTGCCAGAAACGCCCTCCCGATTTTTATAGGATACTTTACCACTTCTGCCGCTTTCGGTATACTGGCACTTTCATCAGGACTCACCCCCTTTGAAGCAGTAGTATTCTCCATGACAAATCTTACAGGCGCCGCCCAGTTCATGGCGATTAACCTCATGGCCTCCGGTGTGCTTGCCGGTGAAATTGTAATATCAGTTTTTCTGATGAATCTCCGTTATTTCGTAATGAGCGCATCCCTTGCACGTAAACTTGGTTTACAAAAAAAAATCGATAAAGCAGTGATTTCATTCGGTGTTACTGATGAGGTTTTTACCGTTGCTTCACTAAAACCGGGGGAAGTTTCAACTTCATTTATGCGCGGCCTTCAGTATACCTCATGGCTGGGCTGGACCGGGGGAACAATTGCGGGTGTTACCATGGGTGCATTTTTTCCTCGGTCGCTTCAGGATGCGATGTCAGGATCACTTTTTGCACTTTTCGCGGCACTTCTTGTTCCCGAAATAAAAAAGGGATACAGGGCTGCCATCCTTGCTGTCTCTGCAGGTCTTATGAATACCGTGCTTTATTATGTATGCCATATTTCCGCAGGATGGTCTATTGTCATCTCAATGCTGGCAGTTACTGCAGTTGCAGCCGCATTATTCAGTGATGACGATACTTCTGGTGCAGAAATTCAAGAGGAGGCCTGCAGATGAGTGATTTGCTGCTGATCATACTGGCATGCGCTGCAGTTAACTATCTTCTTCGTGTTGTACCATTTATAATTCCGATAGGCGACAAACTCCCTCCTTATGTAAAACGATTTCTTGATTACATGCCTGTTGCAGCCCTTGGAGCTCTAATATTGCCCGGGATAATAACCTCGTTTCCCGATAATCCCGCAGCTGGGATAGCCGGGATTGCAGCTGCAGGATTAACCTCATGGTTAACCGGCGGATTGATTCTTCCGGTATTCGCATCAATCGGAACAGCATGGATTGTGCTCCAGTATTTCCCGATTTAGATGAAATTATGTTTTTTTTACAGAATAGTGAATTTAATTCCCGAATAATTATGTACTCCTAAACGGTGCACGTCCCGGATACTAATTCGTCATTGTTCTTGACATAAAATTCAATATATGAAATTACTCTCAAGAATCATGTTACCGGTTCTATGTCATAAACCTCTCCAGGTAT
>Ga0116171_10000851_pt1 | contig 31761 bp, 31 predicted proteins | sample AD_JPNHW2_MetaG_FD_89798 | JGI IMG/M metagenome (GOLD analysis project Ga0116171, IMG submission 89798) | Active sludge microbial communities of municipal wastewater-treating anaerobic digesters from Japan - AD_JPNHW2_MetaG | ecosystem: Engineered > Bioreactor > Anaerobic > Digestate | place... | reverse complement strand
CTTTGAAAATCCCCCGGTGGAAAAAATAATTAAAGTGTTTTAGATTTCTCAGGCGGTGTTTTAAAGAAGCCGTATCGATGATTTTACAAGTTACTCTTTCCTCTCCTTTCAAGTAATTAAAGAGTATTATCTTGGTCACGGCTTCTTTCTAATGCCGCCTGAACTCTTTACAAAGTATTATAAAACTATACGAAAACTACAAGATAGGAGGTAGTAACCATAAGAAAGTCAGCATCATCAGGTCTCTCAGATTCACCACGAAAAATGCGACCAGCCCTTACTGAAGAAGCAAGAGAGAAACAAATCATATCATTGGCATATGACTTAGCAGAGAAACAATTACGTGATGGAACTGCCTCTGCTCAAGTAATAACACATTATTTAAAAGCCGGTTCTGAGAGGGATAGACTTGAGAGAAAACTTCTTGTAAAAAAGGATGAGCTTATGGAAGCCCAGACCCAAGCATTAAAGTCTTCTAAGCATGTTGAAGAACTTTATGCCAATGCACTCGATGCTATGCGTGCTTATTCTGGTGGGGGTAAGTCAGGAGATGAATAGGACATATTCAGAACTCCTAACCTTTCCAACTTACGAAGAACGATACAGGTATCTCCAAATCAAAGGTAAAGTAGGAGAAGCAACATTCGGGTTTGATCGATATTTAAATCAGATGTTCTACTCATCTAAGGATTGGGAACCTATACGAAATAGTATTATTGTAAGAGACTATGGTCGAGATCTTGGTATCATAGGTCGTGAGATTCATGGAACAATATACGTCCATCACATGAATCCAATTTCAGTAGAGGACATTAAAAATTTTAATCCAGAACTAATAGATCCCAAATATTTAATCTGTACAAGTTTAATTACACACAACGCAATACATTATGGTAATGAAGACAACCTTATAAAAGACCCAATAATTCGCACAAGAAACGACACATGTCCATGGAAACAGTAAGGAGGATAAATCAAATGAGAATAAAAGATTATGAGAAAGTTAGTAGCTTTGATCCTGGCGATGTGCTCTTAAAAGATGGCGTTAACGGGACTAAAGTCATAGCGGTAGAGGATGCTATTCCATCAAATTCCGATTCTATTCAAGAAGGGACATAGCATTTATATCATACCGCAGATAGGGTCAACGCACTTATTACCGCAAAAATAGCACAGCAGAACAACCAAACATTACGACACAAAGCACTCTTGGTAGAACCATACGGAATGGTGCTGAACGGTTATGACATGACATTCCCGATAGATTCGTTTTCGATGGGTATGAGAATCGAGGTTTGTTCTTATGACGCTTTTGTAGCGAATGCTGATGATTGGAAACAGGATTTTGATTTATTCATAATTAACACCCAATGCGAAATTGACCCATCGGATTATGTTACGGGCGCACAGGTTGTTTCAGCTATACAAAAGTTCATGGCATATGGTGTGAAACTTCTTATTTATATAGGAGATGCAGCCGTAGCGATAAGAAAGTTTAATTTAGATGGAACATATACAGCAAGCAGCTTGACTTCAACATTGGGCGGATTATATGATAGTTCGCCGAAAAACTTTTCTGCTAAAACGGGTGTTTTTGTTCATAGTGCAGATTATCCATACAGTGAAGAAATACTGAGAACCGAATGTATACCCAGCGATGCAAGCATGAAACCGTTTTATGCTACCGACCCAACAGTTATATTTCCGATACAGGCTTATGATTCAAGCCTATCATTAACAGCAAACGTTGTAGCGTATAAACCTAATACCTTTGTATCAATATCCCGATGCGGCACAACAGGAACTTCGGTGGATACCATTCCGTACTGGAAATATGTTAAAACTAACGTCTTAATAGATACATTACTTGGCAAAGCATCTAAAGCAAGGATTGCGTTTGATATGTGTAATGGCAAAAAAGTGGCTGCGTTTGGAATTGATTGTGATGTTACAAATGACACTAACGCTATTGATACGCTAAGAAATGCATTTCCTCTCGACGTTCCAGTTGAATGGGGATGGGTATCTGCTAACATTACAGACGATGTTGCGGGGCATCACAGATCAATGCGGGGTATTAACAGACATGTTTCGCATACTAAAACGCACTATGTCACACGTACTACAATTACAGACGAAGTTCATACAATCCCTTTAGGTCAGATTGTACTGCTAAAAAGACCATATAAAGCATTAATCTCGTCTGTAAAAACCACAGACGATGTAACTACTTTTACACAAAAAACAGGTGAAATTACAAGAACCGCACCCGCAATTGGACAATATATAATAAACACAGTATCGGATACAGGATCGGTTGGTCAATCGTGGGACGGGAGACTCAAATTTCACGCTTCGGATGTCGGTAAAATAGTAAAAATAACTTACACATATAACGACGAAATGGGTGAGAATTTAGGAAGTATAAAAGATTTAGAGGAATGGGGTTTAATGACAACTCCTTGCTTTTATACAACAATGGGAGACCATTCAGTAAGCGCAAATACATATTTACAATCCGAGATAGACGATACCGTTATTGCAGATAATAATGCTTATCCTAATTATAAAAGATGTTGGAACGCTCTGATAAAAACCCAAAAAAAATTACCTCTCCCTTGCGGAGTAACTGCATTATACGAATGGCGTTATACTATGAATGATACATCTTGGTTACAACAAACAAAACAAAATGCAAAAGATGTAGTTGTAAATCCCGCCATCAATAGATGTAATTTACTTGAAATGCCGTATTTATGGTATATGCATGATTTCTTGATTTCCGAAACATACAGCGGCGGTTTATGGACAAACAAAACTGCATATAACTCCGATTGGGTAAAAGCAAGTTACGAATTAACGAGAGACAATTTAGCGGATATGTATACTTGGGTTATAAATCAGATAAAATTGCAAAATCCTTATTGGATGGTTAGAAGTGAGTACGTAAAAAGGCACAGGTATATTAATAAATACATTGATTATGATGTTCAAGGCGAAAATATTAAAGTCATAAACAGAGGAAAAGATGCCATAAAAGGTATTACTTTTAGAATGCCATTAGAAACTACACCGACTTCAGTAGCCTTGTCAAACGGAGACAAAGTATATTATACGTATGCTGATAGCATGATCATAGCATGGTTTGATTTAGCAGGAGGAGAATCCGTAACATTAAAAGTTGAATAAGAAACGATCATTCCATCAAATATATTTTTTATGTAACGACAACTAACAACCACTAATAAAAACTAATAACTAACCAAAAACTTTAAGGAGGGGATTATGGACGCAACATTAGAAAGTGTATTAACCTCGTCAAAGAAGTTAATAGGAATTGATGAGTATGATGATACATTTGACTCTGACATAATCATATTTATTAATTCTGTATTCTCTGCCCTAAATCAAATGGGGGCTGGTCCAACAACAGGTTTCTTTATTACTGATGATAAAGCCTTGTGGACAGAGTTCTCAACAGACATTATTCTTTTAGGCTTTGTGAAGTCCTTTGTATATCTTAAGGTAAAACTTGCCTTTGATCCTCCTCAAAGTTCCGCGGTTATTGAATCAATGAAATACATGATTGCTGAACAAGAATGGCGAATTACCCAAGCAGCTGAACCAACCACAGTATAGAAGGAGGAATAGATAATTGAATGAAAATGTACTAAAACACAATGGTGTCCTTGGCATGAAATGGGGTGTCCGACGGTATCAAAACAAAGATGGAAGTCTTACCCCAGTAGGACAAAAACGATATGATCGAGATCAACGTGAGGTAACAGATAAACCTAAAAAAGCTGACCCAAATCGCTGGCTTCGAGAAGACACAGAACGGTCAAAGAAAACGGTCGATGCTGTTTCTGGGTTGGTATCAAAAGGAAAAGAGCTCACGAGGGATTTTACAACTCCGAAAAAGAAAAAACTTGACCTTAGTAAACTTACCGAACAGGAGCTGCGTGAGAAGATAAACCGCACAATGCTCGAACGTCAGTATAACGACATATTTGCTCCTACGGAAAAAGCGTCTAAAGGTCAAAAATATGTAACTCAGATCTTAGAGGGTGTGGGAGCTACTTTGGCCATAACAAGTTCGGCCCTTGGTATAGCACTTGCAATTAGAGAGTTGAGGGGGTGACATTATGAACCAGAATGAATTAATGCACTTTGGTATCCTTGGCATGAAATGGGGTGTCCGACGGTATCAAAACAAAGATGGAAGTCTTAACGATATTGGTCAAAAAAGATATCAAGCTCAAGACTCGGACTCTCAAGTGACTAAGAAAGTTAAATCTGATTTAATTAATATGACGGGTAAAGAATTTAAACAAAAGTATCAGACATCAAATACGACATATATGAAAAGGGTTGACAAATATTTAGATCCTTATATGAAGTCTCCCTTGGCAAAGGTTGGAAAAGATTTAAAGAAGAATGAAGAACGTGCAAAGCAACTTGTTAAAAAATATGGAGATAAGTATACAATAACCACAACAAAAGATGGCATCTATTTAAAAGATGGAAAAGATGTTTGGAAAATACAGTAAAATAAATGATATTTTGATAATCCTCGAATGAAAAAAATGTAATATTATGAACCAGAACGAACTAAAACATTACGGTGTCCTTGGCATGAAATGGGGTGTTATACGTTCTGAGCAACCTGGACAAAAGAAGATAGCAGAATATGACACCACTCGGGATATAATAAATAAAGGTGATACTGTCTACAGAATTTCTGGTAGTAAACATGAACAAGACATTGGTAGAACATTTATATTCGCAAATCAGACGGATGCTGATAAGTATGCTAAAAAAGTAAAAGAACTCGAACCAAGGAGTAAAGTGTATAAACTCTCTCTAAAAGTTAAAGATGTGCTTGTTGGCCCTTCTGAAAAAGAACGTGTTGATACCTTTCTTGACAGATATAAGCAAAAATCAGTCGCAGAGGTGGTTGATTATGTCAAAAATCTGGCAGAAGATCAAGGGATACATGTAACGGATAAAGACGATGAAACTCTTACTAAGTATCGGGCATATACGGTTGCTGTTGCAAAAAATGTCGATAATCTTGGAACGTATGTGAATTCCAGAGATAAGCAAAAGTTTAGTATGAGAAGGGACGACTATATGCGAGGATTTACAAAACTTAACGAAACGGATCAGAGCGAAATAGATAACTTAGATTCAGCATATTTAATCTTTTCTAGGGGAGACACTCTTAAGACAATAAAATCGGAAGAGGTTAAGGCTGAAAAAACAGCAAAGCATTCTGCAAATGATCAAACCGATTTATATCCTAATTCCTCGTTTGGAAGATTAAATCGTAAAGACATTTTTGGAAGAAATAGATAAGGAGGCTTAATCAATGGCATTATCAAACACGGCCGTCCCCAAATATTACGGCGCGTTTAGAGATGCCGTACTTCGAAAAGAGATTCCGGTTTGCCATGAAATCTCAATGGAGATGAATCGGATAGATGATCTTATTGCAAATCCTGGAATCTATTATGACGACCAAGTTGTTGAGGGATGGATTAACTATTGTGAAAATGAACTAACATTAACTGATGGCTCAGATTTATATTTGCTAGATAGTTTTAAACTCTGGGGGGAACAGGCTCTTGGTTGGTACTATTTTATTGAACGAAGTGTGTATGAACCACGAGAAGATGGGCATGGTGGACGTTATGTTAAAAAGACTATTAAGAAACGATTAATTAATAAGCAATTTCTTATCGTAGGAAGAGGTGCTGCAAAGTCCATATATGACTCTTGCATTCAATCGTACTTCCAGAATGTCGATATATCAACCACCCATCAGATAACCACTGCCCCGACAATGAAACAGGCCGAAGAAGTTATGTCCCCGATACGCACCGCAATTACAAGAGCACGAGGACCATTATTTAAGTTTTTAACAGAGGGTTCCCTACAGAATACCACTGGTTCAAGGGCTAAACGTCAGAAACTTTGTGCTACAAAGAAAGGTATTGAAAATTTTCTTACTGGTTCTATAATCGAAGTTCGTTCAATGTCTATAAGCAAACTTCAGGGACTTAGAGTTAAGGTCTCAACAGTTGACGAATGGTTATCCGGAGATATCCGAGAAGACGTTATAGGCGCAATTGAACAAGGTGCTTCGAAGGTTGACGACTATCTTATTATAGCGACAAGCTCCGAAGGTACCATCCGTAATGGAAGTGGGGACACAATCAAAATGGAGTTAGCCAACATCTTAAAAGGCGACTACATTAATCCGCATGTTTCTATCTGGTGGTATAAATTAGATTCTATCGATGAGATTCCTTATCCTCAGATGTGGGTTAAGGCGAATCCTAACATCGGTAAGACAGTAAGTTATGAAACATATCAACTCGAGGTTGAGAGAGCCGAAAATGCTCCAGCTGCGAGAAATGACATTCTTGCAAAAAGATTTGGCATTCCAATGGAAGGTTACACATATTACTTTACATATGAGGAAACTTTAGTACATAGGAAACGTGAATTCTGGCAAATGACATGTTCTATGGGTGCCGATTTATCTCAGGGAGACGATTTTTGTGCTTTTACGTTTTTATTTCCGTTGGGAGATGGATCCTTTGGTGTGAAAACTCGAAATTATATTACTTCTTTGACTCTTATGAAACTTCCTGGGGCTATGAGGGCTAAGTATGACCAGTTTATGCTTGAGGGAAGTTTAATAGTTCTTGAAGGAACCGTTCTTGACATGATGGAAGTTTATGATGACCTTGACGCGCATATTATCGAAAGAGGATATGACGTTAGATGTTTTGGCTTTGATCCATATAATGCTAAGGAATTTGTAGAGAGATGGGAACGGGAAAACGGACCCTTTGGAATAGAGAAAGTACAGCAAGGATATAAGACAGAATCGGTTCCACTCGGAGAACTTAAAATACTATCAGAGAATAGGATGCTAATTTTTGATGAAGAGATTATGACTTTTGCGATGGGTAATTGTATAAGTCTTCAGGACACCAATGGTAACCGTAAGCTTCTTAAGAAACGTTACGAGCAGAAAATAGATTCTGTAGCAGCAATGATGGATGCTTACATAGCGTATAAACATAACAAAGAAGCTTTCGAGTAATAAGCGGTTAGGAGGACAGAATTGAACAATTATTATTCACCATATGAATTGCGACATATCGGGGTTCTTGGCATGCATTGGGGTATCAGAAAGAAAGAAGAATCAAAAAACATTAATGGTGTAAAAGCCAGAGTTTCCGAATCGAAGAAAACGTATGATCAAGCAATAAAAAAAATGCGGAGAGAAACAATTTATGGTCTTATTGCCCCTTCAAAAAATACGTTATCTACAGTTAAAAAAGCGACTCTCAAATATAACTATAGTTTGCAAGATTTAAAATCTACTAAAATCTTAGAAAAACTTAACTCTAAACCGAAATCTAAATTACAACTATCTACAGAAGAAAAATACAAAGAAAAGGGTATGAACAATGACGAGGCCGCCATAGCTGCATACCAAAATATTAAAACTAAAAAGATTTTGGCCGTCGTTGCTGCTACTGTTGCTGCTTCCGCTACTGGATATGCCATCTATAAGTATAGAGACGCTCGAGTAGATAAAATAATTAAAGCAGATACCCTACTTCAGAATATAAGCAGTGACTCCACTCAAGGTGTTAGAGATGCTTTTTATTCGTCCAAGAATAAACTTGATAATATTAAATACCAAGGACTGTACGGAGAGGTACTTTCTAATAATTCAGATGGCGCAATTAAGAAACAGATAAAAGTTTTATCAGATATTAAACAAGCATCATATAAATCTGCCAAAGATACATTATCTGAATTAGTCTCCAAGGATGAAGATTTTAAAAAAAATATATCTGATTATTTTAATAATAACTATGTGCAATTATCAGATCGTTATGACTTGATTGCTGAAAAAGCTAAGAATAGTTTATCAAAAGGAATCGTAGATAAGAATGTATATGATTTCTTTAATGCTTCACTTGTCGATCATTCAGAAGAGAGACAACCATTAAATGACAAATTTTTTGAAGCATTGAGAAGTAAGGGATATAATGCATTAAAAGATGTTAACGATTCAAAATATTCTGGTTATCAAAGTATAAATCCTATAATAGCTTTTAATACAAAAGGATTAGTCGATGTAGTTGACATTAAAAAACTTACTGATTCTGAGATTTCAAAATCAAAAAACATTGCTTATTCGACTATTCTTGGTTCTGAATTAGTAAAGCAAGGAGCTATTGTTGTTGGGTCGTTTCTGACAGCTAATAAAATAAAATCAACTATAGCAAATGGTAAAAATGTAGAAAGAGTTCAAGTATATCGGAAAGAACATCCTAATACAAAACTATCAAATACTGAAATATCAAGGATGTTGGAATTGGAAGGAGCATAAAAATGATTAAAAAAAGTCTGTTTATTGCTTTTATCGCGTCTATTTCATATTTAGTTCTTATGAACCGGAAAAACAAAATCGGTCCTTGTTCTCCTGAATTAGAACTACTTATAAATCGTAAATAGACATACTGAGTCTATTAAAAGTCAATTCGATATTTAATTATAATAAAAATTTTAAGGGGGATATATCATGACAGTTCTTACACCTACCAAAATTGCAGTGATGAACAATGCCACAAGAGAAATTAATTCAGCAGTTCGCCTCGGTGATGAAGTCGAAGCAATTATTGAGGAAATAAATACTGTAGTTCCAAAATTATTAGGAGTTTTACGTACTCCAGTAAATGCCGCCAAAGCAAAAGCGACATTAACCCTTACAGGTGTTGTGCTTCACGGGCAAAAAGTTATCATTGGAGCAGACGCATATCAATTTACGGCAGATACTGCAAAGACTGTCGATGAAGATCATATAGCCGTCGATATCAAAGCCAGCACAACAGCCGCTACCGGTAATCTTACTATGATTACACAGCCTACTTCAGGTGACACTGTAACTGTAGGAGTTAAGACTTACATATTTGTACCCGTTGGAACAGATAATGAGGACGGAGAAGTATCCATCGGCGGAAATCTTGCTGGTGCACAGGCAGCTCTCGTAGCCGCTATTAATGGAACAGACAGCCATAATGAAGCACATCCGAACGTAAGGGCTGCAACCTTTGCAGCAAATGTGTCTGCTATTACTGCTATAATCGGTGGTGTCGCCGGTAATGCAATTGCCACAACTGAAACATTTACAGCAGTAGGTAATGTGTTTGCCGCGGTTACTCTCGAAACTGGCGCTGACTGTACCGCAGCTAATGCTATTACCGCACTTGTTGCTGCTGTAACTGCCAGTGATACACAGGGTATCACTGCTACAGATGGTGCTGGAGATACGGTTGTGTTTGAGGCACCTATAGGAGCAGCCGGTAACAATATTGTTATTTCAGAAAATCTTGCAAATGGTACGTTTGGTGTAAACGTAAATAATCTTAGCGGTGGTGCTGATACCACTAGTCCGAATGGCGGACGATTTATGGTAGACGCCACAAATCTTTATGTTTACGTTACCGATACCTGGTATAAACTCGTTCTCGGATCTCTTTAAGAAATAAGGACCGGTAAAAAATAAAGTCATTACTTTCTAAGGAGGTGGTGAATTCAAAATGGCAGAAAACCTCAGTTCGAGGATAAAACGTAGTTGGAACGCATTCTTCAATAAGGACCCGACAATATATTATCGAGATATGGGAATGGGTTATTCGGATAGACCAGACCGGACGAGGATGACCCGTGGCAATGAAAAGTCTATTGCCACCTCTGTATATAATAGAATTGCTATGGATGTGGCTTCTATTGGTATTAAACATGCTAGAATAGATAAAAGTGGACAATTTCTGGAGGAGATTCCTTCTGGACTGAACAATTGTCTAACCATCGATGCAAACATAGACCAGACTGGAAGAGCTTTTATTCAAGACGTAGTTTTATCGATGCTTGACGAAGGATGCGTGGCAATTGTCCCAATTGATACCGATGACAATTTAGAAGAAACCAACTCATATGACATTATATCTATGAGAACCGGTAAGATACTCGAATGGTATCCGCAAAGTATTAAAGTACGAGTATATAATGATCAGACGGGACAAAAACAAGATATTTGGGTGTCGAAAAACAATACTGGCATAATCGAAAATCCACTATATGCTGTCATGAATGAACATAACTCAACTCTACAACGACTAATAAGAAAATTAAATATTCTTGATGCAGTTGACGAGCAGAGTGGTTCTGGTAAACTCGATTTGATTATACAACTTCCCTATGTTATTAAGTCCGATGCAAGACGTCAACAAGCCGATAAGAGGCGTGCAGATATGGAGGAACAGTTATCTGGTTCTAAATATGGTATTGCATATACTGATGGTACGGAAAAAGTAACGCAGTTAAATCGTCCAACAGAGAATAACCTAATGAAACAAATTGAGTACCTAACAACAATGTTTTATAGTCAGTTAGGTATTACGACAAGTGTCATGGACGGTACCGCAAACGAGGAAACCATGATAAATTATTATAACCGAACTGTGGAACCTATTCTATCAGCTATTGTTGATGAATCTAAACGCAAATTCTTAACAAAAACAGCAAGAACTCAGCTTCAGTCAATAATCTTTTTCCGAGATCCATTCAAACTTGTAACCGTTGCACAGCTGGCGGAAGTTGCGGATAAATTCACAGGAAATGAAATACTATCGCCAAACGAAGTACGACAACTCATAGGGAAAAAACCGTCTGATGATCCAAAAGCTAATGAACTTAGGAACAGGCATTTGAATGAGAAAACTGGCGAATCCGGAGTATCTTCAAGTTAGATACTTATCAATAAAAATGGGAGGTAAAAAATCAAAATGGAAAAATTTAATTTCAGTGGTTGGGCTACAAAGAACAACATTAAATGTTCTGATGGTCGAACTATACTGAAAGACGCGTTTAAAGAATATGATGGCAAAACAGTTCCGCTGGTTTGGGCACATCAGCATAGCGAACCAGCTAATGTTCTCGGACATGCCCTTCTTGAGAACCGTGAAGAAGGTGTGTATACTTATGGTTTTTTTAATGACAGTGATAATGGTATAGCAGCTAGAAAAGCTGTAGAACATGGCGATATAAAAGCACTGTCTATTTATGCTAATCGTCTTAAACAGCATGGCGATAGTGTTGTTCACGGAGATATTCTTGAAGTAAGTTTAGTTTTGGCTGGTGCAAATATTGGAGCCTTTATAGATGCTGTAATGGCTCATTCCGATGATTCTGAACTATCGGCTACTATCTATACTGGGGAAGAATTTGAGTTATATCATTCAGAAGAAACACCTGAAAGTAAGGACAATACTATGCAACATGAGAATAAAGAAGAAACAATTGCCGACGTATTTGAAACCTTAAATGAAAAACAAAAGACGGTTGTATATGCTTTGATAGCCGAAGCACTCGCTGGAGAAGATTCCGAAGAGGAAATAGTTGATAACAAAGATGTACAGCATGAAGATACTGGTGAAACAATAGCCGACGTGTTTAACTCCATGACTGAAAAGCAAAAGACAGTAGTCTATGCTATGATCGGTGAAGCCCTCGGAGGGGTAGACGATAAAACTGTGGAACATTCTGATGAGAACAACAATAATAATAACAATAACAACCTTGAAGGAGGAAAAAACTCAATGAAGAAAAATGTATTCGAGAACAATGATACCAACGAAACTACTGACAATGCCACTCAGGTGCTCAGCCATGATGAACTGGCGACTATAGTGGCGGATGTTAAACGCTGTGGAACTCTCAAAGAAGCATTTCTTGCTCACGGCATAACCAATATTGATTATTTATTTCCCGAAGCTCGTACAGTTGGCGAGGTTCCGTCTTTTATCACAAGGGATCAGACATGGGTAACAAAGGTTATGAATGGTATCCATAAAACTCCGTTTTCTCGTATAAAATCTGTTCATGCAGACATAACTGCTGACGAAGCCCGTGCCAAAGGTTATATAAAAGGTAATCTTAAAACTGATGAGGTCTTTACTCTTCTTAAGAGAACGACAACACCGACTACTGTTTATAAGAAACAGAAACTTGACCGCGATGATGTTGTTGATATAACTGACATTGATGTTGTAGCACTGCTTAAAGGCGAAATGCGTCTTATGCTTGATGAGGAGATTGCTGGGGCAATACTTGTCGGTGATGGCCGACTTTCTTCCTCAGATGATAAAATCAACGAAACTAACATTCGCCCTATATGGGCAGATCCCGATTTATATACTATTAAAAAGAATGTTGTTATTGATCCAACTGCTACAGAAGATCAGGCAGCAAAAGCATTTATCAAATCTTGTGTAAAAGTTCGCAAGCAGTATAAAGGTTCCGGCAACCCTACCTTGTTTACCACTGAGGATTGGCTTACAGTTTGTCTTCTTATGGAAGATACTACAGGTCGTACCATCTATGAAACAATGGAGAAACTTGCATCGGCAATGCGTGTTAAAGAGATTATAACGGTTCCGGTTATGGAAAATCGTTCTCGTACTGATGGCGTTCTTGGTTCAGTAAATCTTATGGGTATAATGGTAAATCTTGCTGACTATAATGTTGGTGCAGATAAAGGTGGAGCCATAAACATGTTCGAAGACTTTGATATCGATTACAATGCTCAGAAGTATTTGATCGAAACTCGTTGCTCAGGTGCTCTGACTAGACCTTATTCGGCTGTTGCTTTTGAAACAACGTATACTCTTCCTGCGTAAGTTTATTACAATAAATAATCATTAATAAAGCGAGGTGAAAATTCAAAATGGCGAAAGACATGTATACTATTGGATATGTTGTCAACGTTGAGACCAGACCGGGCGTTTGGGATGATAATACTTTTGAACGTAGATACTGCGGAGAAACTGTTCGTAGTGCACTCCAGACACAATCCTCTGGAGGTGTTAACGATAATATCAATATTGCAACTGATATTAGTATTGTGTCTAATAAATTTGCCAATAAGAATTTTCAATATATGAAATATATTGAGTTTATGGGTGCTAAATGGAAAATCGTTAAGGTGGACGTTCGGTACCCTAGACTTGTATTGACGATGGGAGGATTGTATAATAATGGCCAGCAGTCTTGAACTGCAAGCACTTCTTGAGAAACTAATCGGAAGTCGAAACGTGTATTTTCAACCTCCCGCATCAGTACAAATGAAATATCCGGCAATTCGATATTCTAGGGATGGAATAGAGAACAAAGTAGCGAATGATGCGGTATATAATCAGATATATTCATATGAAGTTATAGTAATTGACCGAGATCCAGATAGTGTAATATTAGGTAAAGTGTCAATACTTCCGATGTGTAGATTTGTTAGACACTATGTAGCAGATAACCTCAATCACGATGTTTTTAAACTATATTTTTAAAAGGAGTACATTATTATGAGAATTGCCTGGGATGAAATTGGCAGACATTATTATGAGACCGGTGTTAAACAGGGCGTCCTTTACCGACAAGTAAACGGTGCATATCCTCTCGGAGTTCCGTGGAATGGTTTATCTGCGGTAACAGAAAGTCCGTCAGGGGCTGAACCGAATGAGGTGTATGCAGATGATAGCATATGGTTAAATATTCCATCTGCTGAGAAATTTGCGGCGACAATCGAAGCATATACATATCCTGATGAATTTGCAGAATGCGATGGATCAGCCGTTCTTGCAACTGGTGTTATTATTACTCAGCAAACTCGCAAACCGTTTGGATTCTCCTACAGAACAGCCCTTGGTAATGATTCAGATGGTATCGATTACGGTTATAAAATTCATGTTGTTTATGGAGGTCAGGCCGCCCCGACCGAAAAAGCTAACAATACAGTAAATGAATCGCCGGAAGCGATTACTATGTCATGGGAGATTTCAACAACTCCCGTTTTAGTAACTGGCCATAAACCAACAGCACATCTCATCTTTGATTCTACCAAAGTTGATTCGGCAAAACTGGCAGAGATTGAAGATATTCTTTATGGCACAGCATCCACCGATGCCCGTCTTCCTCTCCCTGATGAAATTGCTTCAATACTCACTGGTTCTGGACCGTCTGCTTTGGCTCTATCTTCTATTGTTCCGGCAGATGATGCTGCAGCAGTAGTTAAGAGTGCAAACATTGTTCTGACCTTTAACAATAAGATCCTTCGTGAAGCAATTGTTATGATGACAGCTGCCGGCGTTTTAGTACCGGTTGTAAAGACATGGGATACGGATGGAAAAATTCTGACCATGAACCCCTCCTCGGATATGGCTGGGACTACAGTTCATATTGTTTCTATCAGTGGCATAGTCGATATCTACGGTCAGTCTCTTGATGCCGTAGTTAAGAACTTTACAACCGCTGCTTAATATTTAAGAATACACACGTTAACACTCAACAGTATAAGAGCCCTTTAACCTGGTTTTAGGGCTCTTTTTATTTTTTTTTACAACGAAAGGTGAAAAAATTATTATGCTTAAAAAAAATATTGAATACACAGATTACAATGGAAACAAGAGAACGGAGGATTTTTATTTCAACCTGACAAAGGCGGAAGTTCTCGAAATGGAATGGGGTACGATCGGTGGAATGGCTGGCATGGTTCAAAGAATTGTTGATGCTCAAGATACACCTGCCTTAATTAAGATATTTAAAGATCTTGTATTAAAGGCCTATGGTGAAAAGAGTCCTGACGGTAAACGATTCATGAAATCGGACGATATAGCAAAAGGTTTCGCCTGTACAGAAGCATATTCGCAGTTATTTATGGAACTTGCATCTGATTCTGATGCGGCGGCTAAATTTGTAAATGGAATTATTCCATCAATCGATAAATAAGATAATTTGAGGGATACCGGATGTTGACTATAACAATACCGTCTGTTGAGCAATGGGATGAGAAAGAAAACATCTTTGTCTATTCGAAGGAGCGGACGTTACAATTAGAACATTCACTGGTCTCTCTTTCAAAATGGGAATCTCACTGGCGCAAGGTATTTTTTTCTAAACAGGAAAAAACTTTCAAAGAGACTCTTGATTATATAAAATGTATGACCATTACACAAAACGTTGACCCAAAAATATATGACGATTTATCAAAAGAGAACCATGACCAAATAAAAGAGTATATTGAAACTAAATTCACGGCTTCATTTTTTCCAGAAAATAAAATTGACAAAGGCCATAGTAGTGAACAAGTTACTTCTGAACTTATATACTATTGGATGATAACACTTAATATACCATTTAGTTGTGAAAAGTGGCATCTTAGTCGTCTATTTTCTTTGATTCAGATTTGTAATATTAAGAACCAACCAAAGAAAAAGAGAGGTTCTGGAGAAATAATTAGCAGAAATGCTGCTTTAAACGCGGCCCGGAGGCAACAGTTTAATAGCAAAGGATAAAGAGGAAAGGAACGCAAATATGGGAATTAGTTCTCTCGTTACATATACTAAACTTTTACCATATTGTACAAGTCCAAGAAATCACGAAATTGATACTATAACAATACATTGCACTGGTGGACAGGGTTCGGCCAAATCTATTGGCAATGTCCTTGAATCAAGGAAAGTTTCTGCAAATTATGGAATAGGAACCGATGGCGATATTGGTGGATTCGTTGATGAAAATGATCGAGCGTGGTCTACTGGAGGCAAAGATAAACTTGGAAATCCTATTTTAGTTAATGGTATATCTGGTAGTGACAATGACCATCGAGCTATCACAATTGAAGTAGCTAGTGATAGTTTTGCCCCATATGCAGTGACTGATAAAGCCTACACTTCTCTAATTAACCTTTGTGCTGATATTTGTAAACGTAATGGTATTGAAGAACTTAAGTGGAAAGCAGATAAATTATTGGTTGGGCAGATTGATAAACAGAACATGACCGTTCACCGTTGGTTCGCCTACAAAGCTTGTCCAGGTGACTATCTATATGACCGTCACGCTGAAATTGCAAAGTTTGTTAATCAAAAACTCAAACCAGTGATTATCGTTCCACCACCGGTAATTAATAATCAGACAGGAGATGATAATATGACTGTAGAGGACTTTCTTAAACTTTGGGGTCAGGCTCGCAAAACTCTTCAAGACAATGATTGTTCAAAATGGAGCGAACAAGCTCGTAAATGGGCAATCGATACAGGTCTTGTTCAGGGTGGAAGTACAGGGGTTACCAATTATATGTGGGAAGATGTACTCAATCGGGAACAGATGATAACTCTTCTCTTTCGTTTCGCTCAGATGCTGGGGAAGGCATAAATATATGAATGGACACTCAGAATAATTTTGGAGAGATTAAGCAAGTAAATCAACAGAAAAAAACTAAAAGATTTCGATTAAGAAAGCGACATCTAGGTTTCACCAATTGGCTTGCAATATGTATTATGCTATTTCTGGCCGCAGGTCTTACTGGTGGATATCATCTTGCTATACTTAGCATTAAGTCGCAATATACGGGGGCATTGTTATGCTGGACAGTTGTATTTACTCCGATAGGAACGGCATGCAGCATAGTTCTTTCTCGAATAGTTGATAAGAGTAGGGCAGAAAATACTAGTGCTAATGGAGACGGAATAAAATATGCTACTGCCGCAGCTCATAATTTCATGGAAATCGATGATTATAATAATAGTCCCGAAATATAAACAAATAGAAAGGACAAAAGAATATGGACATAATGGATTGGATAGAAATAATTGTGGCGATTGTTTCAGGAATTCTTATAGTTATGCCTGTACTTACTAAACTTATAATGTATGTACAGATAGCAGTAAAAGAAAAAAACTGGAATTTGATTGCTCAATTAACACTTAAGTATATGACAACAGCAGAGTCGATGTTCAGTACCGGAGCCGAGCGAAAAGACTGGGTCATCGCTATGGTTAAGACAAGTGCCCAGGGTGTTGAGTACGACCTTGATGAAGCAGCTATTACAAAAATCAGCGACTTAATTGACACAATTTGTAGTGCATCTAAAATTATTAATACCAAAATCACAAAATCGGAGCCGGCATTAAACAACAATAATGTTATGTTGGCCAAGACCACTCAAGTTATGCCATCAATAGAACATTAAAGTCAATTGTAATTGGCAAACACACATTCAATGAACAAATACATATGGAAGGATAAAACCGATGATCAGTTTCAGGCAAAAGGGCGACTTCTCAAATTTAACACGTTTCTTTGAACGGACCAAGAAAATTAATTTTGGTAGTCTTGACAAATATGGTCGGGAGGGAGTAGCCGCCCTTGCGTCTGCAACACCTGTGGATTCCGGAAAAACGGCATCTTCTTGGTATTATGAAGTTGTTAATCAAAAAGGTTTTGCCAAAATATCATTTCATAACTCAAATATTCAAGACGGAGTTCCTATAGCTATAATATTACAATACGGACATGCCACTATAAACGGTGGTTGGGTAGAAGGTAGGGACTATATTAATCCGGCAATACAGCCAATATTTGATAAAATAGCAAATGAAAGTTGGAGGGAGGTTACTAGTTCATGAGTAATACTGTAGACCAAAAAGTTGTCGAGATGAAGTTTGACAATAGACAGTTTGAAACTAACGTTCAAGCAAGTATGTCAACCATCGATAAATTAAAACAGAGTTTAAATTTTAACGGGGCAACAAAAGGATTAGAAAATGTAAGTTCATCTATCAAAAGTTTTGATATGTCTGCTATTACTAATGCCATAGAAAATATAAGTTCGAAATTTACAACCTTTGGTATGATTGGAGTAACCGCACTTCAAAACATAACTAATTCAGCAATAAATGCAGGAAAAAAGATTATATCTGCTCTAACAATAGACCCAATCAAAGCTGGTTTTAGTGAATATGAAACTCAGATGAACGCCGTTCAAACGATAATGGCTAACACTCAGAGTCGCCAGAAAATGGTTACGAATGATGCTGTTGCTTCAATTAAACAAACTTCTGACGAGGCGTTAGCATCTACTAAATCATCAAATAGTGCATCTCTTAATAATCTAAAGGATACTCACAAACAAAAACTTAAAGAGTATGAAAAACAATCAAAGTCGGAAATAAAAGTTGTTGAAAATAAATATAAAGAAGAATCCGATGCATTAGATGACGCCATTGATAAAGAAACCGAAGATCTTAAAAACGCTCACAAACAAAAACTTGCTCTTTATGAAGAAGAGTATATGCAAAAACTCAAGGTTATTGATGAAGAACGTTATAATAGGATTAAGGCAATAGACAATGAAATTAATGCAATAAATGGCAAAACAAAAGCAGAAGAGAAAGTACTAAAGGCAAAAGAACAAAGTGAACGGATTGATGATCTGCGTAAGGCTGTATCTACGGCTAAGAATACTGATGATCGTTTAGAAGCTGAGAAAAGATTATCTGATTATCAAGATGAAATAGCAAGGGAAAAACTCTTAGAAGAACGCGATATACGAATTGAAAAACTTGAAGGCAGGAAAGATTCTATAAACAACGAATATGATCTTGCCCAAGAGAACTTACAAAATGAATACGCTGCCAAGAAAGACGCTGAAAACGAACTCTATGATGTAGAAACAAAGAATCTTAAGGACAATCAGCAACTAAGAGAAGAGGTCCTTCGTGAAACTTATCAGGTAGACAAAGAACTTCTTCAAGAAAAGGTTCAAGCTGAAAAAGAGGCTATTCAAGAAATTCAAAATGAAGAAATGGAGTCTCTTAGAGCACGCAATGATGCTGCTATCCAGTATATAAAAGACCAGAAAGAGGCTGTTTCTCAGGAACCCGTTGAGTTTGAAACAACTAAAGGATCTACTCTTGAGGATGTAAACAAGGCTCTTGATGAGTTAAACAAATATGCTGACCAAACTATCTATAATTTTACAGAAATGACTCGAAATGTTGGTACTTTTACAGCAGCTGGTGTCGACCTTGATACATCCGTTCAAGCTATCAAGGGTATTGCTAACTTAGCGGCTGTTTCGGGGTCATCGTCTCAACAAGCAAGTTCTGCAATGTATCAATTATCTCAGGCATTGTCAACTGGAACTGTAAGATTAATGGATTGGAACTCAGTTGTTAACGCTGGTATGGGTGGTCAGGTATTCCAAGACGCGTTAACTGAAACAGCAAGGGTCCATGGAATTGCCATAGATCAGATGATCTCTTCTGAAGGTAGTTTTAGAGGAACTCTTGAAAAAGGTTGGTTGAGTTCAGAGATTCTTACTGAAACCCTTTCAAAATTTACAGGCGACCTCAATACTGAGCAACTTAAGACCATGGGTTATACTGATGAACAAGTGGCATCTATAATTAAGTTGGGTCAGAATGCAAATGACGCTGCAACCAAAGTAAAGACCTTTACCCAATTATTTGACACGTTAAAAGAAGCAGCTCAGTCTGGTTGGACAAATACCTGGGAGATAATTGTAGGCGACTTCGAGGAAGCAAAAACTCTTCTCACAGAAGCAAGTAAAATATTTGGCGATATTATTGGTAAATCAGCAGATGCTCGCAATGGTCTTTTACAAGGTTGGAAGGACTTAGGTGGACGTTTATCTCTTATAGAAGCTGCTCGTAATACTCTTAACGGGATATTGAGTATTATAGCCCCGATTAAACAAGCCTTTACTGAGATATTTCCTCCGATAAAAGCAAAGCAACTATTTGGTTTTACTGAAGGATTAAAGACTCTATTATCACATCTCAAACTTAGTGATGAGGCTTCCGGAAATCTAAAAAGGACTTTTAAAGGTTTATTCGCTATATTTGACATTGCTAAGACAATTATCGAAGCCGTATTTAACGCTATTAAACCTTTGCTCGGTGGTGTAGATGACCTGGGCAGTGGTATATTAAGAATTACTGCTTCTATAGGAGATTGGCTTGTTAAACTTGATGAATTTATTAAAAAATCTGATATATTTAATACAATATTTCAAACAATAGTCGATATTATACGAGTAGTCATAGACGTTCTGCAAGCATTAAAAAATAAAGCAGTTGAGTTATTTAAAAAGTTATCCCCAGGTTTTGAGATAATTCACGGAGTACTTCAAAGAATCCACGAAAGAATGTCTCAGATAGGTGACGCGGCAGGAAGCATGCAGTTTGGAGTAATAACCGCAGTAAATGCCATTGGAAAGGCTTTGTCAAATTCAAAGTTTCTTCAACTTATGTCAGCTATATGGGATCTGATTAAAGGTGTAGGAAGTGGAATCGCAAAGGTTTTAGGGCAACTAACAAGTGGTCTTATTGATAAAGTTAAAAATGTAAATTTTGACAGTGTTCTCGATTTTATTAATACATTAGCCGCTGGTGGATTAGCTATAGGAATTAGTAAGTTCTTGAAATCAGTAACCTCATCTTTTGATGGTTTTAAAGGAATGCTAAAAAGTATTACTGGAATTCTGGATGGCGTTCGTGGTTGTCTTTCGGCATATCAGGAACAATTAAAAGCTGGAACACTCCTGAAAATTGCTATTGCTATTGCTATTTTAGCCGGTTCGATATTAGTTATCTCTTTAATTGATAGTGATAAACTTGCTGGCGCAGTTGCTGCTATAACGGCATTATTTGCTGATTTAATAGGTTCGATGGCTTTACTTGGTAAACTTGGTGGAGGTATTAAAGGTGCTGCAAAATCAGTAGCATTATTAAATGGAATAGCGGTGGCTGTTCTTATTTTATCATTTGCATTAAAGAATGTTGCTGGGTTAGAACCTAAACAACTGGCTGTTGGAATGGCGGGAATAATTGGTTTAACGGCTGCAATGATAGCATCGGCAAAAATCCTTGGGAGTGGTGGTTCAACCATGACAAAAGGTGCTCTCCAAATGGTGTTATTTGCGACAGCAATAAAAATATTAGCCTCAACCTGCGAAGATCTGGCCAAACTTTCATGGGAACAACTCGCCAAGGGATTAACCGGAGTTGGTATACTAATGGGCGAGATTTCTATATTCTTAAGAACCGCTAAATTTAGTGGTAAAGCTATCTTAACTGCTACTGGAATTGTTATTCTGGCAGCTGCCATAAAAATACTGGCATCTGCATGCAAAGATTTCGGCGAAATGAAATGGGAACAACTTGCAAAGGGAATGACTAGCATTGGTGTACTACTTACTGAAATCGTTGCCTTTACAAAACTCATTGGTGATCCAAAAAAGATATTTTCTACCGGCATCGCTCTTATTGCTATTGGCGCAGCGATGAAGATATTTGCTTCGGCAATCAGTGACATGGGTGATATGAGTTGGGAGCAGTTGGCTCGTGGCTTATCTGGAATGGCCGGCGCCTTGCTTGCTATAACACTTGCTCTTAAATTTATGCCTAAAAATATGATAGGAATTGGTATAGGACTAATAGCGGTATCAACAGCACTGCTTATTCTCACTTCTGCCCTCACCAAGATGGGTTCTATGACATGGGAACAGATTGGTAAAGGACTTATTGTATTAGGAGGAGCCGTGGGTATACTTGCAATTGGATTAAATGCCATGAACGGTACCCTAGCGGGGTCTGCTGCCCTTCTGATAGCTGTTGCAGCGCTCGCTGTATTAACGCCCGTCTTAAGTATTCTTGGTGCGATGAGTTGGGAAACAATTGTAAAAGGATTAGTTGCTATGGCCGGTGCATTTACGGTGATTGGCCTTGCTGGGTTACTTCTTGGGCCAATTGTTCCAGCTATAATAGGGATCGCCGGGGCTTTCGCTCTTATCGGAGTTGGTGTCCTCGCCCTTGGTGTAGGTTTACTTGCGGCTGGTCTCGGGTTGACCGCAATTGCTGCAGGCTTTACAGCTTTGTCAATAGCTGGAGCAACTGGAGCAACAGCCTTTGTAGCTGCTTTAACTGTAATAGTAACTGGTATTCTTAGTATGGCACCGCTCATAGTTCAAAAGATAGCCGAAGCTATTGTTATATTCTGCAAATCCATAGCATCATCTGCGTCAGTTCTTGGAGAAACAATTAAAGTATTAGTTCTCACGCTTCTAGACGTTTTGAAATCTTGTCTACCTGAAATCCTTGATACAGCACTTTATTTACTTATATCATTGTTTACATCTTTAGTAGATAAGGCGCCAACTGTTATTGATTTATTATTTAAATTTATTGTATCTTTAATCGATGGCGTTGCTCGAAACCTTCCTGAGTTAACTAAATCTGTTGTAAATCTCTTTATGACTTTATTTACGAGTGTATTTGAAGCTCTCAAAGGTGTCGACACTGAAGTACTTATTAAAGGCATTGCTGGCGTAGGTTTACTAGCCGGAATCATGGCAGCTCTTGCTGCAGTAGCTTTAATTACTCCCGTGGCTATGATTGGTGTGTTAGGCATGGGTGCTGTTATAGCCGAGTTAGCTTTGATGCTGGCAGCTATTGGAGCCTTATCTAAAATTCCTGGACTATTATGGCTTGTCAATGAGGGTGCCGCACTTATGGAAGGCATTGGAAACGCTTTAGGTGCATTCATAGGTGGTATTGTCGGCGGTCTTATGTCTGGAATCTCCTCGCAATTTCCTCAGATAGGTAAAGATCTATCGGCTTTTATGACTAATGCAGGACCATTTATAGAAGGTGCTGGAAAGATTAGTGAAGCTACAATGAATGGAGTAAAAGCTCTTGTTGAGGCAATACTTCTTCTTACCGGCGCTAATGTTATTAATGGATTGACATCATGGTTTACAGGAGGCTCATCTCTTGCTAATTTTGGGAAAGAGTTAGCTGCTTTTGGACCATATTTCAGCGAATATTATGAATCAATTAAAAATATTAAAGGGTCTGTGATACAGGCCTCTGCAAATGCAGCGAAAGCTCTTGCTGAAATGACAAATAATCTTCCAAATACTGGTGGAGTTGTTGGATGGTTCTCTGGCGAGAGTAGTCTTACAGCTTTTGCTGAGGAACTTGTTGCTTTCGGTCCAAAACTTAAAGCATATGCTGACAGTGTTGATGGACTCGATGCTGAAGTTGTTGTTAATTCGGCAAATGCGGCTAAAGCACTATCTGAACTTGCTAATAATCTTCCTAACGCTGGTGGAGTTGTTGGATGGTTCTCGGGCGAGAATAGTCTTTCAACTTTTGCTGAGGAACTTGTTATATTTGGACCTAAACTTAAAGAATATGCCAGTAGTATAGCGTATCTTGATCCTAATGTCGTTATTAATTCAGCGAATGCAGCTAAGGCACTTTCAGAACTTGCTACTAATCTTCCAAATACTGGTGGAGTTGTGGGTTGGTTCATGGGAGAAAACGATATTGGCACTTTTGGTGAAAGTCTTGAATTATTTGGTTCGAAATTTGCTAACTATGCAGACTATATGAAAGACGTAAAACCTGCCATCGTAAAAGCCAGCGTTAATGCAGCAGAGGCTATTATAGAACTTCAAAATGGATTACCGAAGAAGGGTGGATGGTTCTCCGATCAAACATCTCTTGAAGACTTTGGTAGTGATATGGCATCATTTGGCTCACAAGTTGGTAAATATTATACCAATGTTAGCAAGGTCGATCCTACAAAACTCTCAAATATTACTATCGAAATAAATAAAATGATAGCCATGTTTGAAAATATGACAAAAGTTAGCATTGATGGAGCAACAGGTTTTGGAGAAGCTCTTAAAAAAGTTGGGGAAACAGGTCTCACAACATTTACAAATGCCTTCACCAGTGCTACAACAACGGTTACAAAATCTGCAACAGATATGCTTACCACTTTTATAAAGGGAGTAGAGTCCAAGAAAGAGGCGACTAAAAAAGCCCTTGTCGACATTGTGGAGAATGCTTTAACTTTTGTTGATAAGAAGAAGGAGTCTTTTTATAGTTCAGCATCTGGTCTGATGAGCAGTTTTATTGATGGCTTTAATCGAACCAAAACTGTCGCTGCGGCAGACATTAAAGAAAAGCATCCTATCTCTATAGCTCTCCATAATTTGGTTGTTTGGGCTAGAAACAATCTGTATACTGATACTAAGTATTATGATTGGTATTATGATGCAGGAAGGCATTTGATAAACGGTTATATTGAAGGTGTTACAAGTAAAGCCGCAGATGTTAACGATGCTGTCGGAACTCTTGGAGAAGACTCTGTAACTGCATTAAAAAAAGTTTTAAATGAAAAATCCCCATCAAAGATAACCTATGGAATCGGAAAATATTTTGGACAAGGCTTTATTAATGCAGTACAGGATTACTCTTCCATGGCTTACTCCGCAAGTTTAGAACTTGGTGATTATGCAAAACGTGGACTAAGTAGTGCTATCGCTAAGGTTTCTGATATTATTACAAATGGGATAGATAATGAACCTACAATAAGACCGGTATTAGATCTGACAGATGTCAAGAATGGTACCGGTAAACTATCTCAAATGATGAGTGGCTATTCTCTATCGAGTTCTGTAACAGCTGCTAATCAATTAGAAAATAGTATGAGTACCCCTAAAGTAAATGTTGTGGATGAGAATACGATGACTCTTGAGACATTAAAGCGAGCTGTGAAAGATTTACTTGAAACCCCATCCAAAGTTTATGAAAACACTTTTTATATTAATGGCGAAAATTCTGATGAAATTGCTGACAAAATATCTCATATTCTTCAAGAACAAGTCGCAAGAAAGGACGCAGCATGGGCGTAATAATATTTAATGGCGTGTCATCTGCGGACTATGATATTCAGGTAGAAAATCCGCCTGGATATGACACACCTGAAAAAGATTATGAAATCATACATATTCCAGGAAGGAATGGGGACTTAGCTATAGACGATGGTTCATATAAGAATGTTGTTCGCCAGTATAACATAGCTGTAGGTTCTACAAGAAAGCACTATGCTATGCTGGCAAATAGCATTTCCAAATGGATAAACTCGACTTCAGGATATGTACGTCTAGAGGATTCGTATGAACCTGATTACTATCGTTTAGCCCTTTATCGAGAAGGTCGGTCATTATCCAATATACGAGGTCAAGCAGGTAGAACAGTTATTAACTTTGATTGCAAACCTCAACGTTTTTTAAAATCTGGTGATACAAGTGTTACTGTCGTGACTAGCGGACAGAAGTTAGTAAATCCAACAGGATTTGTGGCTCTTCCAACAATAACTGTTTATGGCAGTGGTGCAGCTATCTTAGGTATAGGTGGATACAATATAACAATTTCAGAGATTGATGTTTCTCTGACAATAAATAGTGATATTCAGGATGTTTATAAAGAAGCCGTTAACAAAAATGACACAGTAACTTTGACAAGTGGATTTCCAGTATTATCGTCTGGTGAGAATGAAATTTCCTTTACCAGTGGAATTACATCCGTAGTCATTGTTCCTAAATGGTGGACCCTATGAATCAAACAATTACTCTATTTCCTTCAAATGCTACTGAATTTACAACAAACGGATTGGGTAGTCTTTCAGATTCAATTTCTTGTATTGTAGAAGAGGAACTAAACGGGTCATTTGAGCTCAAAATGGAATATCCAATTACAGGTAGACGTTTTAATGATTTAGTATCAAGACGTATTATCGTTTGTAAATCAAATCCGTTTTCAAATCGACAAGCATTTCGTATTTATAAGATAGGCAAACCGTTAAAAGGAATCGTGACTATAAGCGCTGAACATTGTAGTTATGATATGACGGGATATCCTGTTGAACCATTTACAGCAGAGTCGGTCGCTCCTGCTTTTGTGAGTTTAAAAGATAACTCTATACTAGTTCATCCATATACTTTTTGGACAAATAAGACTAATGCAGCAACCCTTGCTATATCAAAACCAGTAAGCACTCGGTCTGTCTTAAGTACTATACTTGAACTATATAGTGGAGAATATGAGTTTGATATGTATTCTGTTAAACTCCACGAACAACGGGGCACCAACAGAGGATTTTCTATTCGCTATGGAAAGAACTTAACAGACCTAAACCAAGAGGAAAACTGTAGTACTGTTTATACAGCAGTGTATCCATATTGGTTTCAAGAAAAAGAAGATGAACCAGATGTTCTTGTGCAACTTCCGGAACGTTATTTATTAGCTCCGGGAACATATGATTTTGCCAAAATATTTCCGTTAGATCTATCTTCAGAGTTTGAAGAAGAACCTACCGAGGAAGAACTCCGAATAAAAGCAACATACTATATGCAAATAAATGGTATTGGTCTACCAAGAGTATCCCTGTCAGTATCTTTTGTATTACTTGCCCAATCAGAGGAATATAAAAACTTAGCCCTTCTTGAGACAGTTCTCCTTGGTGATACTGTAAGTGTCGAATTTCCAAAGATGAATGTGAGTTCCTCAGCACGTTGTGTAAAAACAACTTATAATGTTAAAACTGATAAATATGACAAAATAGAACTTGGACATGCTTTCTCAAACATAGCTTCGACTATATCTGAGCAAAATAAAAGTATTAACAATGTTGTAAATAAAGTACCATCTAGATCGTATGTACAGGCCGCCGTTGAGAATGCTACAAAGTTAATAACCGGCGGTCTTGGTGGTCATGTTGTTTTGCATAGTAGTAGTGGAGGTTCATATCCTGATGAAATTCTAATTATGGATACAGAAGATATTACAACTGCGACAAAAGTTTGGCGTTGGAACACTGGCGGTTTGGGTTATTCAGGAACTGGATACTCTGGTCAATATGCTTTAGCTATGACAATGGATGGCGCGATAGTGGCAGGCATGATTACATCTGGTAAAATACAAGCAGACCAGATAGAAGCAGGTTCTATTACAGCCAACGAATTATCTTTAACATATAAAGGAGCCGTAAGTGATGAAATAGTTGGTAAAATATCAACATTTGAGGATGGTTTATCTTTATCAGTTACAAACTCTGGAACAGTATCGTGGATTGCACTAACTTCGAATGGAATTAATATAATGTCTCCAATAGATATAAGATTCTCAGGAGCTGTTACATTTGAAGATTTATCAGAGTCTAATCCAGCCATAACTATTATAAATGGTGACAATATAACTACTGGAAAAATAAGAGCAAATTTAATAGCCACTAATAATAATGGATATATTGAGTTTCTTGACCCAATTATAACACCAGAAGTTGCTGGTATTAACAACATATATTTTGGAACATCAAATTTAATAACTGATCAAGCTGCTGGATATACAGACTACCTAACACTTAAAGCATACTATGGCGTTCGTATTCCGGAACAGTCGGGGTTATATGTTAAAAAGATACGTAATGATGATAACTTATCAATTGATGCATATAATAACGAGGTTGGAAAAACCATCTATATTGGAACAAAAACAGCATCCGATGCCCCATATTCCTATGCTATTAATCAGACTATACAAATTGGTAAATCGGATGCAAACGGCTCCTCTACCACAAGAGTTACTGGTGATTTTTATCATGGATCATACATAGTACTTGATTCTAACAATATTAATAATTACGTGGTGTTTCAGTAATGGCAACTATTAGTTTATCAAGTCGAACAGCCACTTCTATTAGTGTTTATATTACAGACCTTGATACTTCTTATTCAAAAAATGACAGATATATAGAGTGGTGGTTTAATTACAATTCTGCTGGAACTCAGGATATTAGTGGTTCAATATCAAGCACAAATCCAATTACATTTATAAATTTAAGTCCCAATACTTCTTATCCTTTTGGAGCAAGAATATATTATACAACTTATGATGGGGGACCATATACTTCAGTAACATTAACTGATCAATGGTTTTCTACACTTGCGGCATCCCGTCCATCATATTTCTATTGGTCTAGCTATGGAACTGGATATAATCCGCAAAATCGAACAACTGTCAATGGTAAAATAGCTTTATACAGACCATATGCTACTGCTTGGAACGCTTTTAGATCAAATATAATATCTATGTTAGTATACAAAGGCATTATAGCAAATGCAGCATCTTTTTCGACATATTCCAACTATTTTCCGGAAGTGTCGACTGCTACTAGTAAAATTTTAGCAGCAGATTATATTAAAGCGCGTGCTTGTATAAATGCTATGGGTGGAAATATGTCTTATACAGTGGTCCAAAAGGTTACTCAATACACTGAAAACTATTTTTATTATTTACAGTATTATTTAAATGCAATAACTTAAAGGAGAGAGAATATGGTTTCTACAGAAAAATTAATCGACGGTCTTGGTTATGTGTTAGAGGTTCTTAATACAACCCCAATAACTGGAGTCGAAAATTGTCAAAAATTTATTAATGCTACTATAAACATAAAAGTAGCTATAGCGAGTTTAAAAGAAATTCAAAATGAAGAACAGGAGAAGATAAATGAAAGTATCCAGTGAGTCTTCTCGTCACGATAAAGGAGAACGTATTGTAACACAGACGATCTCTTATACTTTATCAGACGATCTTTTTAGTCTTAGCGAAATGCAAGGACGTTATGCACGGATAGTTAAACGAATTGAGGAACTTAATGCCGCTGAATCAAATGACTCAGTTGTGAGAGAACTTGAACGACTTTCGAAAGACCGAGTTCAGATTATGCTCGATATAGTTGCTCAACAGGAAAATGTCGACGGCCACAAAATATAATAATACAAAGGAGAAAATAATATGGCAATGACAGCAGCTTTTAGAAATGCAATGCTCGATGGAGTACTTAGAGCAGCCACCCCATTAATAACATATATAGGTCTCATAGATACTTCGGAAATAACAGGGGGCTCATATGCTCGTAAAGCGGTCACGTGGGTACAAGCCTCAGGAGGGATTTCTCGTCCAAGTGCCAACTTAGTTTTTGATATCCCGGCAGGAGCAACGGTTAAATCATGGGCCGGTTTCTCAGCAGAAACAGGCGGGACCAATTATGGTGGAGCCGCTTTAACAAATGAAGTTTTCGCTGGGGCAGGACAGTATACACTATTGGCAGCGTCAACAGGAATCCTTGCAAGCGATCCGTAATATTTCAAAATATACATTTAAGAAGGGGGAATTATAATGGCGACAGTAACAGTGCATCCGAGTAGTATCCAAGTTGTTAGTGGTATATGGACAAATCAGGATGGGACAACTGCTAATGAAGCACACTGGTCGGCAGTTAGTGAATCAGATTTTATAAAAACATCTATTTCTTTTTATACTGCGTGTATCTGTCGCCTAATATTCCCGACATTTAATGGGGTTATTCCAGCTGGTTCAACAATTAACTCAGTTACTTTTAGAAAAAAGTATAAAGTTAATACTACAGGAGGAACGTCTGCAAGTCTTAGTTTCTCGCCAGCATATGGTACAGCTGCGGTTGGAACAGTAAGAGGAACCGCGACAACCATTACAGGTACTAATATATCTGCAGTAGCATCACCTCTTGCAGAAGTCACTAATAATTCAGCAACTTTTACGTTAGCTGAATTACTCGATACTACAAATTTTGCTCAAGTATATATTTCTTATTACGTTTGGGTGACGTCTGGAAAAACATATTATGTAAATGATGTTCATATAATTGTGGATTATACACCCCCAGAAGGTGGTTCTGAACAGACAGTTGTTATATCTACAGAACAAACAGGTCAGGGAAGTAAGTCTGGTAGTTCTTCTTCCACTACTATTATATCATTAGCATCTTCGGGTTCAAAAAATATATCGGGGTCAAGTTCTGCAAGTGTTCTTATAACCACTGAACAAAATGGGTATAAAGTCAAAGCCGAAGGTTCTGATGTAAATGTTATTATTTCAGCTGATGGAAATAGTTTTATTAATAAATCTGGTGGCTCCACTTCAAACGTTGTTGTATCGGTTGATTCTGGTGGCTTAAAAAGCACAGACGGCTCTAATGAAATAGAAGTAACCATTTCTGCAGAAGGTGCTGGAGAACGAAGTAGTAATGCTAATATAATTATAGCGTCTGAAGGCGCTGGAGTTGCAAGTAGATTTGGGAGTTCGAACGCCAATACAATAGTGGAGATTGATGGTGATGGCACTAAGGTTACATCAGGAGCTACTTCGATAGTAGTTGTTGTATCAACGGAACAAGCAGGTTTAAAAATTCAAAATGGAAGTTCCGAGGTTTCAACTAAAATATCGGTTGAATCTGATGGTTTTAAATCTATCTTTCTTGGACGTATAGCAACTTTTGAAATCTCTTCTGAAGAACTCGGATTTAAGAGTATAATAAACTTTTCAGAAGTTTCGACTCTTATTGACTCTTTTGGTGATGGTAAAAAGATTATTCTTGGTAGTAGTGATGTCACAGTTGTTATATCTAACGAATCTTCTGGTTTAGCAAATAGACAAGGTTCTTCAAATATATTAGTTATTATTGGCACAGAAGGGGCTTTTATATCTAGTAAAAAGGGAAGTTCTAGTGCTATTGTTTATGTTGCCGCTCAAGGAAATGGCCAGACTGTTATAAAAACAACATTGACAATGTCTATATTAGTTATTTCTCGGAATACGGAAATCGAAGTATTTCCATGCGAAAGAGAACTCGTTGTACAAGAAAGAACTGTTGAAATAGAAAATATACAAAGAGAAAAAACATTTATAAAAGTTAGTCGCAACGTTGAAACCGAGGTGATAGTATAATGCCACAATTTGTAAAAGCAGGAGATACTTCTAAGTATATAGCAAAGTTAAAGAATTTTGCAGGAGTTCTTGCTGATCCAGTAAGTGTAACATTTAATGTTTACAATCATACAACACGTTCAATTATTACAACGGGGGCCGCGACAAAAGAAAGTACTGGTGTATATTATTATTATTATACTGCGCCAACAGACTTGACTGGCTGTGTTGTATTTGAATTTGTTGGGGTTCTTGATGGATATCCAATAATAGCAAGAGATTTATTAATTATAGAATGGCCGTAAAGTCAAATAATAAAGAATAGGAGCAATCAAATGGACATTTATGTACCTGGACCCGAAAAACTGATTCATTCAACTCGTGTGGATTTCGGAAAAAGGATTTTACCAGTAACAGTTCATCTTGTACAGTATGACTATGACATCCCAGTCATAGCTGTAAGTTTATATTTTAATGATACTCAACTTGTACTCGCCGACACTGCCGAGATGAATTTGAGGTTTTATAAGGTAAGAGATCATACTTTTTTATATAATCCGGCTCTTGGATGCAACGAGGCTCGAAATATTGTTTACTTTGGTGTTACTGAGCAAATGACAATACTCAGAGGTTTATTTCAACCAATTGTCGAGATAACCATCGGTGATGCATCTGCAGGTTCGAGTTATATAGACCTTGAGATTGACCGGAATCCTATTCAACATGACGACATTACTTCTTCAACAGAGTATCAATTACTAAGAACTTTCGCTGAGCGAGCAGAAGCTTCTGAGCAGGCTGCAAGTGATTTTGCGGCAGAGGCTTTAAACTTAAAATCTATTGCTGAACTGGAAGCAGACGAAGCATTAGCTCAAGCACAAGCGGCTCATCAGAGTTTTTTAAATGCCACTTCTCAGGCTAATACTGCTGGGATACACGCTGATAATGCTAATCAGTCAAAACTTGCGGCAGCTCAGTCTGCTTCGGATGCAAATGAGTCAAAAATAGCGGCTAAGGCTTCTCAGGATGCGGCTAAGGCTTCTCAGGATGCGGCTAAAGCTTCTCAGGATGCGGCTAAACAGAATGCTGATAGAGCGGAGTCGTATACCAACCATTCAAATATTGTTGGCGAAAATGGAAACTGGTTTATATGGAATGGCGTCGAGTATATTGATAGTGGTAAACCGTCTATTCTATCAAATTCCGATTTGAT
>Ga0116171_10000844_pt1 | contig 31869 bp, 17 predicted proteins | sample AD_JPNHW2_MetaG_FD_89798 | JGI IMG/M metagenome (GOLD analysis project Ga0116171, IMG submission 89798) | Active sludge microbial communities of municipal wastewater-treating anaerobic digesters from Japan - AD_JPNHW2_MetaG | ecosystem: Engineered > Bioreactor > Anaerobic > Digestate | place... | reverse complement strand
AGTAACAGATAGAAATAAAGATAGCAAAAGAACCGATTTTAGGTGTTGAATCCTCATAAATTCTCCTTTTTTCTCAAATATCAACTGTATTTATTATTTCTTACACCTCATCGACAAGGTTCAGCTGTTAAATGGTCTATCGAATATTTTGAGATGCCCACGCAGCAGCACATAGACATTCAAACAAAAATCCCATCCTACCATAGGCAGGATGGGAGATACGATTAGATAATATTACAGCTTTGCTTCCTCATAATAACGGATAGCATTGGTAAAAGGTGTAATTGAAGGAGGCAAAGTCAAATTGGGTTTGCTGTCTCTATTCAAATATCTACCCTTTGCTGCGAAATTAGCGATAACGCGATAGAACTTTTTGGAGCCTGTCGCTGTATCAGTCCAATTTGTTCCTGACACGGTTGTTTCTACAGATGTTATAGTTTCAGGTGATGGACCGCTCTTCACTGTATAATTTGTAGCTCCATCGATAGCCGTCCAACTTACTTTGTTGCCGCCGGAGACCTTCTCAATGGTTACATTTTGAGGACTGGGAATGGCAACGGTTGCATTGATCATATAGTCATCATTAGGGTTTCCATTCAAATAAAGGTCACCCAATTCATAATCATATTCAAAAGTAACATTCTCCCCCGCAAATGGTGGAGTTTCGTCGGTGCCGATGCCGGGGCAATTAGGATAATCCCCCACTTGTCTGTAACCGATAAATAATGATCCAGATGAAACAATATTCGCTGCTGAAACATCGATTGTATTCCATGCTCCTCGTGTTCCGTTTATGAGTTGATTATACAATTCCGTACCGGGACCACCCCCAGTACCAGTATCATCATAGATAACCGCTCTGAATTTGCCTGATCCATCACCAGCAGGCCAGGTATCATCAGTCAAAAAATACCTGACATCAGTCAGTTGATAGGGAACATATGGTGGGGCAATCCATGATACTAATTCTGCTCCACCACTATAATAAGCATAAGCATTATCGCTTGTTCCGTCATCATACGTGATGGTGGCAGGATAGGTGGCAATTGCCTGTTGCTCAAATAAATAGGAGTCATTACTTGTTACCTGATCGGTAGCAAGCATGGTCTCTATCTTGACATTATAGCGACCATCAGCGGTATAGCTATAGGGATTGAATACTACATTTACTGCTGTTGCCCCAAGGCTGGCGATATATTGAGTATCAGTAAATACTACAGCATGAGTAACAGCATCGGTGATTGTCAGTTTTACCGGGACGTTAGTTTCAGTTAGTCCATTGCTTTTCACATCACAATCGTAGGTCATATCAGTCGCGGTTGGAATGGTATACATTCCATAAAAATTGACAGCAGTTAACTCAGCATCGTGCGTTATATCATAATCCACGATTGCACTGATACCCCAATCCCATTGATTAAGTTCGTACAGCCAGTACCAAGCAGAGGTAAGCGTGTCGCGATACATACGGGCTCCACGATCAGAACCGGGATCCGAATTAGCACCCAATAAACCAAGCCCATTGATTGTTGAATAAGGTGATGTTGCACCATAAGACCCGCCGTTGACAAGATAGCTGATGAAAAATTCATCTCCAGAACGGAAAGAAAGATGGAGGCTACTCAAGTCAACAGGAGTGTAATTAGGATATGCAACAACAGAAGAAGCCGGAATTGTAACTGTACCCAATAAGGTATTCGGCAGAATCCAGTCTTGACCCGCGTCGTAAAGGGATGAATACACATTTACTGTAACACTTGTGTAGGGTCCTAACGATGTTGGGTGATAGAAATAAAATCTGGCAGACAATAGCGTATTGACATTAGCTGTACAAGTAAATCTCTCAGCAAATTCATTACTGAGTCCTCTTGGTAATGATGAATATGCATCCCAGAGTTGGTTATGATATTGTACCTCTGTTTCAACTGCAAATACCATATAGCTCATTATCAATAATAGGCATAAAAACAGAACTTTCTTCATAGTTCCTCCTATAAGGAAATTGTCGTAGTTTCCATACTAAGAGATTTTATCTCTTTTCATCGAATTTTAAAAACAGATTGTCTTACACTACCTCCTTGTCTGAAAGTAATGTTGTTCAAACTCAAATCTTCAATGTATGGATCACCTTGAATTCTTCCTCTGTCCTTTAGATTCTCAAGGAATGCCTCTACATGGAAGTCTTTTCATCACGGGGATGAGCCAAAGATTGATTTGGCTCGTTTTGTACGTTTGTAACTCAGTCTGTATCTGTAACAATCCGGACCGGTCTGTAACAATCCGGATCGTTTTGCGAATCATTTTTTTGATGGAGAATGCGGAGTTTACTAAATTAACATTGTACATTCTGATAATCGCCTCATTGAATTCAATGATTATCTATTTTCATATTATCGTCATATATAATAAATATGTCGTATAATACAAAGAAATAAATTTAGTAAAATATTAAGTATATTATTTAATTTGTAAAATCTCTGTATGCATGTCAAGGAATATCTTTATGTTAAAATGAATATTATGACAAGTGCTAGCAATATTATTTATTTTCTTCACCAACTCGGAAAATTGGAAAGATTTATTATCTACAAATAATCAATATTTGTGAGATAATGGGATGATATTTTTGCGTGTTATGCGGGAAGTGTAATCATTAAACAGGTTAAGTAAAATAACGATTGACACAATAAAATAAAAATCGTACATTATCCTTTGTGTATTCACATCCACATGTAGGGCTTTAAGAATGTGATTAAATCAGTGTTCATTACTCATTATCCTGAGAACAATAGGAATATTGTTGTCTCTAAGTTTTCTTAAGACTAAAGGAGAGATTATCACATTATGCATCTAAAAAAGAAATTTTCTTCAATTGATTTATGCCAAAAGCTATTAAATAGATATATCAAATCGTTACAGACCGATTTGAATATAAACAAATCACAGATCGAGTACAGAACAACTCACACAACTAAACCGAGTTAACAATTACTTAACAAGGAGAACAGGATGAAGAAAATTGTATTATTAGCATTCCTCATGTTGCTGCTCACTTGTTTAACCTGGGCAAAACCCATAACAATTGACCAGGCAAGGCAAGTGGCTACCAACATCATAGTGGAACGCAGCAGTCTCACTACATCAGAAATTGTAGAAACAAATGTAGACAGAGACGACTCTGGCCAACCTCTGTTTTATATTTTTAATTTCAGACCAAAAGCTTTTGTTATGGTCGCAGCAGAAGACAATGTTCTTCCGGTATTAGGATATTGTTTGGACCAAACTTACAGCAATAGCAACCACCCCATTCAATTTGATGACTTGCTGTGGAGCTATCGTGGTCAGATCCAATATGCACGCACACACAATCTTGCCGATACACCTGTGATTAGGAATAATTGGCAGAGATTAAGTGTCGCTTCCAATCAATTTGTACCTTTAGATGAACCAAATCGTAATGTTGCCCCTATTATTCAAACGAATTGGGGACAGGGTACCTATTATAATTATTACTGTCCAAGTGGAACCCCGGTGGGCTGCGTTGCCGTAGCCATGGGGCAAATCATGAAACATTGGTCATTCCCTGCCATGGGTACAGGTTCTCACAGTTATTCGTGCCCACCATATGGAACCCAGACAGCAAACTTTGGAACGACAAGTTATTCATGGTCACTAATGCCTAGTTCACTCACTACGAATAATACATATTTAGCAACTTTGCTATATCATTTAGGTGTTTCAGTGAACATGCAATATGCTCCAGGAGGTTCTGGAGCTTATGATAATGATGCAAAATCTGCACTAACCACATATTTTGGATATAAGAGCACTTCATCTCTTATTCAGAAAAGCGGTTATACTGGCGGTGACACAGCTTGGGATTTAAAAATGAAATCCGAAATTGATGCCGGCCGTCCTGTCTATTACAGTGGTTCTGGCCCTGCTGGCGGTCATGCATTTGACCTGGATGGCTACCAGGGCACAGCATACCCATACCAATTCCATTTCAATTGGGGCTGGGATTCGTATTACAATGGATATTATGTGCTATCCAGCTTGAACCCGGGAGGAGACACTTTCAATTCCGGTTGTGAAGCCATTGTCGGTATTGAACCAGGTTCACCAACATCGACTACGTTAACAGAAGGTTTCGATACCGCGACGACAATACCTTCAACTTGGGTCGTCACACCTTCCAGCACATGGGCTGTTGAAAGCTCGTATTACAATTCTTCCCCATACGCAGTGTATTATCAGGCAAGCGGAACGGTAAACAGCAAAAGGCTGGTAACACCCAAGCTTACGGTTTCTGCTGGAAACACGATTAGTTTTTATGCCAGAAACAATGCCACCGCTCGTGCAGAACAAATAAAAGTTAAGTGGACAACGGATATGCTGACCTTCAATGATTTCAGCACGGCACAGACCACTACCGTTCTCACGTCTACTTTTACTCAATATACATTTAATATTGGCAACTTAAAGACCGGCGATTATTATGTTGCTTTTGAAACCTATAGCACGAACACCAACTCCAGTCAGGCGAAATTATTTATACTGGATACGGTAGTAGGACCTCCGCTTTGGATCAATCCAAGCCCTGTGGTATCTTTGAATACTTCTTCCTGGGCTGCTGGAAACGTGGATCCCGGTGCTGCTGGATCATCCGGTGATAATTTTGCTATCACCAACACCGGCGGTGGAACCCTGACCATTACGTCAGCTACCATGTCAGGAACTGGTGCCAGCAAATTCTCGACAAATTTCAGTACCGGCACCGTTTTGCAGCATAGTGGTGTTTATCCCTTTGGATTCACTTATGAACCTACTGCATATGCATCAGATACGGCGACCTATACCATTGTCACAAATGGCGGTACGGTTGTTGTCAATTTGACAGGTTCATGTGCCTACAATGTTTTCCAGGATGGATTTGAATCCTATACTAATTTTGCCATATCATTTGCTCCTTGGACGTGTACGGACGTTGACGGGGGACAGACATGGGGGGTAAGCGGATATAGTTGGACGAATGTCAATGTTCCGCAATCCTTTATCATATTCAATCCGAGTATGACATCTCCGGCGATGACCACTACGGCAGGATCGACACATAGTGGTTCCAAGATGGCGGTTGCCTGGGATACTGTCACAGCTAGTGCACCGAACAATGACTGGTTGATCACACCACTGTTATCATTGTCAGGTGCCGGAACGGCGACAGTCAACTTCTGGGCGAAAGCCTTTTCATCGGGTTTTCCTGCAGAGAAGTTCAGTGTCATGTATTCAACAACTACCAATGCGGTGGCAAGTTTTACCAATACGATACAAGCTACTGTGACAATGACTTCAACACAAAATGACTGGACATTCTATACATGGACTCTTACAGCTGCCCAGGCTGCTGTATGTAAGTATATTGGTATCCATGTCACATCGAATGATCAATTTGCATTCATGCTGGATGATTTCTATATTCATGATGCTTCTACCGCACCTGCATTTCCAAATTTGGGTAATGTGGAAGGTCATGTCTATGCTTATGGAACTATGAGCCCCTTGGCAAATGCTCTCGTCACCATTGGTTTGAAGAGTGCAACTACAAATGAATTTGGATACTACAAAATCAATAGCCTGGTGGTTGGAACCTATTCCATGACCTGTTCTGCTCCCGGGACATCCTACTTCACTTCCAATGCTGCGAGTGTGGCAATCACATCCGGTGCTACGACAACCCAGGATTTCGGATTGAAGTGGTCATCGATTGCTGTAACTCCAACCACAATATCGCAGACGCTAAATCCATTTGCAACTATGGATAGAACTCTAACAGTATCAAATCCTACTGGAACAGCTGATTTGAATTATGGTGTCTATATGCAGAGTATGACCAGGAATAATGAAAAACCTCAGTTCACGCCAAAAGGTGATAAATTACAGGCTGTACCTGTTAAACCTTCAAGAGTCATCCTAAATAAGGTACAGAATGACCGTTCATCATCAGGATGGATGAGTTATTCAGATGGCTATACAGCAGGCAGCTATGTTGGAGGATCTAATGTCGCTACATATCTTGAACGCGGTGTTTATTATTCTCTAGATTCATTTGGATTGTTTTCAAATCCTGTGACGGTTACACAACTCCGTCATACATTCTATCAGGATCCCGATAATGTCTGGGGAACAAGTAATACATTCAAATTCAGAATTTATGCTGCTGATATGACTACGGTTCTGTTCACATCACCTACCATTACAGCAGTATCTTCCTGGACAACAGGTTCTACAAATGGATATGCTGATGTAACTACTTATACATTACCGACACCAATGACATTCTCTACGGATTTCATTGTTTCGGTGATTCCCACTAATACAACTACAGGATATCCTGCTTCAGAAGTGACAGCAGAAACCTGGGGCTGGTCAATATTATCTACAGCTTCACCAGCAACAGCTTGGTCCGGACCTTATGATTTCGAATTCTGCCAAGGCGTATATTTATCAAACTACGATGTTTGGGCAGGATTTTCATCATATTCGGGTGTAATAGCGCCTGGTAGCTCTCAGGATATAACAGTTCACTTTGATGCAGCAAACCTTAATGGATCATCAAAATCGGCTTATGCTTATTTTGTAAATGATGCAATTTATCATACCCCAACTCGTGGCGATAATTTGCCTGTTTCATTGAATTTGACTGTTAATTCCATAACCACACCAATTCCTGTGCTGAACACTTCAAATTGGACATCTATCACAGCCAGCAATACATCCGCCAGCAGTGGTAGCGTTTTTACATTAACCAATATGGGAATTGGTACTTTGACTGTTTCTAGTATCACAAATCTTAGTGCAACTGATTTCAGTACAACATTCGTACCAACAGGAATTGCATTAACGAATGGTCAGAGTTATTCATTCGGATTCTCCTATCATCCTACAAGTGCAGGTGTAGATAACATTACATTTGACATTGTTACAAGTAATGGTACTGTTACTGTTACGCTCAATGGTTATGGAGACTATACACTCGAAGGATTCGAGGGAACAAACTTCCCACCTGACGGTTGGGCTAATATTGATCAGGACGCTGATACTTATAAGTGGTATTCCCTAACTACAACAGGATATCCTTATGAAGGTGCAAAATGTGCAGCATCTGCATCATGGATGGCTGATGCCAAGTCAGCGACTACAAGTCACGAAAGTTCACGTCTTGTTCTAACACCCGATAACTATCTGATAACCCCCAAATTATCCATCAGTACCGGTGATGTTCTGAAATACTGGATCAGTGCTTTAGATGCAGATTTTCCAGCAGAACATTATTCTGTAAAAGTTTCAACGACTAATGCTAGCGTTAGCAGCTTTACAACTGAATTGTTTGCAGAAACAATGACGGATGGAGTTTGGCACGAACGCTCGATAGACCTTTCGGCTTATGCACACCAAAGTATCTATTTGGCTTTTGAACATCATGCCTGTACTGACCAAAACGAATTGATGCTGGATAATGTACTTTATCCAGTTTTAGCAGCTCCATTGCAGTATGGTTCCCTGAAAGGAAATGTGTTCAAGTATGGAACAACAACTCCGATTGAGAACGCAACAGTTACGATCAATGGCTTATCTGCTGTTTCAGATGCAGATGGTTATTATGAAATTGCTGATATTCTGGTAGGTACATATGATGCAACTTGTACCAAACCAACAGGATCTTACTATTTCGATCAGACACTGACAGGTGTAGTCATCAATGCTGATGAACCTACAAGCCAGGACTTCGAACTGACTTGGGCTGAACTGAGTGTAAGCCCAACTTCATTCGATGTTACATTACCGGGTGGACAGACAACTGATCGTCAATTGGCAATAGGTAATCCTGCCGGTACTACAGACCTTCAATATTATGTATCTCTTTGGGATACTTCAACCAGGAATATAACACCATTGCTAACCGCAGCCAAACGCCCTGTACTTGATAGGAATCTTGCAAATGCATTGCCAACTGATGTGAAAATCACGAACCATCATGGCAGAACATACGGTTGGTATGGCTATGCAAGCACAGATGATGCTGATATCTACACTTGGGCTGGTACAGAAAGAGCAACCAAGTATGTACTTCAAGACCTTGGTTTGTTGAAACCTGTTACCATCTCACAGATATCATCTTTCTTCTACAATCCATCAGGCACACCATGGGCTGATGCAACATTCCATTTCGTTATCTATGCTGCAGACGGAACAACTGTTCTGTATACATCACCTGATATCGAAGCCGTAAGCTTAACCGAAGCTACACATACTCTGACCACACCGATTGTTGTGAATGATGATTTCTATGTATCCGTTGTTCCTACTGATGTAAGTGGCTCACCATTTACTTTGGGAACTGACCTCTACAGTGGGAATTCATACTACAAATCTTCCGGTGTGTGGACTCTTGCAACATCTGAATATCTGAATTATGTATATGCAGAAGGTGCAGGTTGGTTAACGGTAAGCAACGGTTCAGGAACCGTAACACCCGGAACAACAGCAAATGTTGGATTGCACTTCGATGCAACAGGTCTTTCGAACACAAGCCGTACCTGCACAATAGCAGTCTATAACAATTCCAATAATACCAGCGCTCGTGGTGTGACTCGCCAGATTCCTGTCGTATTCACAATCACCGCAGGTGGAATTGCAGCTCCGACTGGTATTGTCGCTGCGCTTGATGGCGGTAATATTGTACTGACCTGGGATGCAGTATCTGGTGCTTCTTCCTATACCGTGTATGGAACCAACGATCCATACTCTGGTACATGGGTTGCTGCTCAGACCGGTATTTCAACCACTACATATACAACAAGCACTGATCAAGCATACCGTTTCTATCGCGTAACTGCTGTAAGCGGTACCAAGCATCTAACTGAAACACCTGTAGGGAAACCTATCAGCGCAAAGAAATAACTATAAACCCGTACGGGTACAAAACATAACGGAAAGCGTCCTGGGAACAGGACGCTTTCTTTTTTCCACCAAAGATAGGCAGTGGAAAAGAAATGAAATTATGCTTTACAATTTACAATTCAATTCAGATATTAGAAAACTCTTACGGATGTATACTACCAGGAAGTATGTTGAATTGTTATTAATATAAAAGGATATATAAATCAATGGAGAAGAAATGGATCATTAATGATTCGCTTTCTGCGGATCAGTCCAATTTCAAGCAACAGATCATCTCACACTTCAAGTGTCCGGAACTGATTGCTGAACTGCTATTAAAAAAGAAATTCACTAGCATTGAGGAAATCGATTTATTTTTCCGCCCGCAACCTGAACAAATGCATGATCCCTTCCTGTTCCATGATATGAGTAAAGCCATCGACCGTATCCTGCTTGCAATCGACAGGCAGGAAAAGATCACGATCTATGGTGATTATGACGTGGATGGCACAACCGCCACTTCACTTCTCTATCTTGGGATGAAACGACTTCATGCTATCATCGATTATTATATTCCTCATCGCATGATCGATGGGTATGGTATATCCATGAACGGACTCAATCAACTTTGGGAAGAAAAGACCACTTTGGTGATCAGTGTTGATTGCGGTATCAACGCCTTGGAAGAGATCGATGCCATGAACAGGCAGGGGATGGATATTATTATCACGGATCATCATAATCCCAAAGAGATTCTTCCCAAGGCACTTGCCATTATCAATCCCAAGGTTCCAGATTGCGGATATCCATTTCCTTACCTTGCAGGGGTGGGAGTTGCCTATAAACTTCTCATGGCTCTGTATAAGAGAATGGGTATCGATACGATGGAGAATATATATAAGTATTTGGACCTTGTTGCATTGGGCACGATTGCCGATATTGTTCCCCTGGTTGGTGAAAACAGAGTGTTTGCCAGCATCGGCTTACAGCATCTGATCCAAAAGAAGAATCTGGGATTGAATGCCCTGGTCAATATCTCCAATCTGAATCAGAAGGAACTCGATGCAACTGACATCGTGTTTGGTCTTGCTCCACGCATCAATGCAGCAGGTCGGATGGAAAGCGCTACCCTGGCTGTGGAATTGATGATATCAGTTGATGAGACAAGAAGCGCAGAACTGGCGGAAGGCATTGAACGGCAGAATTCATTACGACAGCAGGAAGACCAGAAGACCTTTTATCAGGCATGTGAGATCATTGATAAGAAATACAAGAACTTGGATGATGCATACTGCATGGTTGTTTCTTCAGATGGCTGGCATCCTGGTGTGATTGGTATCGTAGCATCCAAACTGGTTGAAAAATACTATCGTCCCGTGATCATGATTTCCTTCAAGGATGGTATCGGCAGTGGCTCGGGCAGAAGTATTGCCGACTTTGATCTCTTTGGAGCTTTAACACAGGTTGAGAATAATCTCCACAGCTTCGGCGGACATAAATATGCAGTTGGATTAACCATATACGAAGAGTACCTGGATCGCTTCGAGAATGAACTCAACCGTTTCGTGAAGCAACATCTGAGTCTTGAGCAGATGCTTCCACCAATATCCATTGATAAGGAAATTGAATTATACAATATCAGCGATGAACTGATGTCATGGATTTCTAAATTTGCTCCCTTCGGACCTGAAAATGCCAGACCAGTCTTTGAGACCAGGAATGTGGTAATATCGAATTATCCTTACAATGTTGGAAGAAACCATCTGAAACTGAAAGTCATGAAGGATGGTGTCAGCCTTGATATGATTGGTTACAATCTCGGTGATTACTTGTCCATGCTTCGTAAGAATGCCATCGTTGATATTGCTTATACGCTGGAAATGAACACATTCCAGAATAAGAAGAACATTCAGGGCAAACTTCGAGATTTGCATGTCCACCGATAAGGAGGATGGAATGAGCAAACTATTCCTTTTTTGCTCTTTAATCATACTGATCACCGGCTGTGCAATGAATGTGGATTTAACGAATCCAGCGCCTGCAAGCCTCCAGCAGAATGAAGTGATCACTACCCCTTACAGCATTGCCAAGATCCAGTATTATCCTTCCCGTAATATCCTCTATATATGGGAAAAAGGTACATCGAACATACATATTCTTCAGAATGGGAAGGAAGTGAATGTTGTAGGTGGTCTCGGTTTTGCCAAAGAGAACTTCCAGAGACTGACCGATATTGGTGTCGGTCCTGACGGCGCTTTATACGGACTTGACCAGATACCGCAAAAGATCAAGAAGTTCGATATCGATGGAAAGTGGTTGCTGGATTATGATGTCTCCTGGTCACAAGAACCTGCCAAGTTTGCCATTGATTCTTCCAACCAGATTATTCTCTTTGATGATATTGCGAGAGAATTCATCTTCTCCTCAGATCTAAGACCGGAAGAAGTGTTCAGGTTCGGTAAGTTTCAAGTGACACATGTAATACAACTTGCAATTGAAAACAACACGCTGATCGTGAATGAACCCGAACCGAAACAGACTTCCTTTTTTACTGTATTGGGAGAATATATCGAGACAAGACAGGGGCAGATGGCAAGCGATATGAAGGGTAATTTATACAGGTTGGATACGAATTACATTACCTTCATTCCATCCAATCAAACAGCATCCTCCTCCATTGATCCTTATACCGGTATTTACTGCTTCGATCCCTATATCATCACAACGACTGACCACCAAGTTCAAAGATGGCTTATCAACTATGCTGCAAAAAGGTAATATCCGCCCGTATCTGTCAGTATTCTTCAGTGCCTTGTTGTTAGGATTAAGCAGGCTTTTTCCTGCTACTGCTTCATTTTCAATCGTTGCTTTCCTGCCTTTATTTCATTTCTTTGAAACCAGTGAACTAAACTGGAAAGTCATCCTCAAAGCCAGTGCCTTATTCTCCATCGTTTATACGATTGTTGCGCTTCACTGGATTGCTTTGGTCACAGGTCCAGGTGTATTTGGCATGATGATTCTCTTCACAGGTTATTTTTTCATTCTGTTTTTATTGATCGGTTATATATGGAAGAAACTGCCCTATTTCAGGTTATACGGTTTTATCTTCTGGTGGTTGTCTTTTGAATTTCTCATGACTCTTGGGGAACTCAGGTTTCCATGGTTCAATGTTGGTTATGCCTTCGCTGATTATTTCGTCCAGATACAGGTAGCAGACATCGGAGGAATCTATCTCATTTCCGGCTGTGTTCTCCTGATCAACGTATTCCTGTATCAGATATATCTGAAAAAATGGAACTATCTGTATGCACTGATCGCATTACTTATTCTCTGGAATGGATACGGGATTTACCGTATCTATACAATCCCTCTGACCAAACAGCCTGACAAGATCGCTATTATGCAGCCAAGCATACCGCAGACAGAGAAATGGGAACCAGGCCAATTAGTTAAAATTCTGACTTCCTATGAAAGACTGACAAAAGAAGCTGGTGCAAAAGGCACGAAGCTTCTGATTTGGCCTGAGGCATCCATACCTGACTATTTCCTTCAATCACCAGAATTGCAGTATATTGTGGGGAATTTATCACAAACCCTGGACATGGATATTTTTGCAGGGTTCCCGGATGCTCTTTCCGCACCGGAAAACTACCCATCTCAATATCTCTATTATAACTCAGCGTCCCTGATCCATCCCGATGGAAAGATAGATGAACCCTATAGGAAGAACATCCTCGTTCCAGTGGGTGAGAGAATGCCTTTCATGAAAGTGTTTCCAATCCTCTGGAAGGTTCAGTTTGGACAGGCGAATTGGGAATACGGGAAATCCTATTCCTATTTTCAGTCTCAGGGACATACTTTCTCTCCTCTCATCTGCTTTGAGATTGCATTCCCTGAGTTCATTGCGCACATGGCTTCCCATCAAGTTGATTATCTGGTTAATATAACAAATGACGCCTGGTTCTATCATTCCCGTGGAACCTATCAGCATGAGACGATGGCGAAGGTACGTGCCGTGGAGATAAGGAAGGAAATTTATCGCTGTGCGAATACCGGAATTTCAACAGTCATTGATCCCCTGGGAAGAACAATGGTCAAATCAAAACTATATGTTGTGGAAGACCTATATGCTCCGTTATATACCACAACAATCACTTCTCCCTACGTGAAATGGGGGGTGAAGACACCCTATTTCTATCTCATTATTGCCATAATTTTGTTTTTACTTGCCATTTTCAGAAGGAAATGCAGGATATGCAGAATGATTGATCAGAACATCGATAAAAAACGTTCGTCGGAGTAAGATAACGATGAAAAAATTCTATTATACCATTGGTGAAGTTGGTAAACTGCTCGATTTAAAGCAGTATGTCATCCGTTATTGGGAAACCGAGTTCCCGCAGCTTCATCCTCGCAAGGAAAAAGGCAGAAATAGAAAATACTCCGAAGAGGATATCGAAATTCTCAGAATGATCAAGGATATGCTATATAATCAAAAATATACAATAGACGGTGCAAGACAGAAATTGAAGAATCAAAGCAAAACAAAGAAAATGGATCAGTTGGAATTCACCTTTCAGCAGGAGAATCAACCGATTCAGGAGATATCAAATGTCCCGGCAAATATGAGTCAAATACTCGATTCGATTCGTTCCCGACTCAATGAATTTTCCAAGGAACTGTACAGTTTCCGGCAGAAATGGAACGTCGATTCTTCATCCAAATCAAATCATAAGGAAGACTGATATTTCCATTTACCGGATCTGAGTTTCAGTGAGGGTCTGAGTATGAAAATCAAAAATTTCATCTATTTACAGATATTAGCCATCGCTTTTGCATTTATCTGCTTTTCTCTGACATGTCAGGCACAAGGAAGAAAAACAATGGAAACAACAACAAACACATCGGATGTTTATTTCACCAAGGATATATCTGGCAATGGTCTTTTAAAGGTATTTGCGCCAATGGATTCTCTCGTACATGGTAAAGTTGGTGTGAAGGTCCATTTCGGTGAAGATGGAAATCAGAACTTCATCCCTGCAACGACGATTGAACCACTGGTCAAAAAGTTCAATGCAACCCTCGTGGAAACCAATGTCCTGTACGGTGGGAAGAGGGGTCATACCGACTCTCATATCCAACTTGCTCATGACCATGGTTTCACGTATGCTCCCATTGACATCCTTGATTCGGAAGGTGAATTGGAGTTGCCATTCCAGGGGAAACATTACCATGCAGTTTATTGCGGTTCACATATCAATAACTATCAGACCATCATCGTCGTTTCCCATTTCAAGGGACACCAGGCATCTGGTTTCGGGGGAGCGATCAAGAATATCTCCATGGGCATGGCTTCCTACAGAGGGAAACTCGCCCTTCATGCCAATACGCAACCCAAATATACTCCCAGCAAGTGCACAGCCTGCGGAACTTGTGTAAAGGGCTGCCCCGTGAAGGCAATTACGATCAAGCCATTAAGTGTGGATAAATCAAAGTGCATTGCCTGTGGAAAATGCATTCAGGTCTGCCCGGTTCATGCTTTCCGTATACCTTGGGAGAATGTCTCATCTGAAGTATTCCTGGAAAGGCTTGCTGAATATGCAAAGGCAATCACTAACGGCAGAAATGTTCTATACGTCAATGTGTTGGCGTCCATTTCCCCTGACTGTGACTGTTTTGGTAAGGCACGTTCACCATTCATTCACAATATCGGGATTCTTGCATCGACGGACATCGTAGCACTGGAACAGGCAAGCCTGGACATGGTGAATAATGCGTATGGAAGTAAGGATGCATTCCTGAAGGAAGCAGGAGTTGCAGGTGATCACCAGGTCGAAAATACAGAACAATTGGGCATGGGGACAAGAAGCTACAGGATCGTAGATGTAGATAAATGATTTATGGGCGTACGAAAGTACGCCCCTCATTCCGCCACCAGTAACCTTCTGCTCTGCAACTCTTAGTTCTTATTTCTTACTTCTTAACTTAGCGAAGCGAAACAAGTGTCATCCTTGCGAAAGCGAGGATCCATTTCTCCCTTATTGTAAGGGAGATGCCCAAAGGGCAGAGAGTTAAAAAAACGGGTCTGTTGACGCGGACCCCTACATCAAACTCATCCGGCACTCCGTGCCTCCTTCCCTTTATCCAAAGGGAAGGACATCTGCCACTTTTCACTTTTAATTTATAACTTTTAACTAATAGAAGCGTACGCTTCTATTTGACTAAAGCCATCTTCCTAGTAACCAATTGGTTCCCTGTTTTCAGCTTGCAGAAGTACACTCCGCTGCCACATTGCTTACCTGAAGTGTCTTTGCCGTCCCATTCGACCATATGATTACCCGCACCTTGTTTTTCATGAACCAGGTTTCTCACGAATTGTCCTCTGATATTGTATATTCCTATGGCAACATCTCCGCTTTGCTTGGTGGTATAGGAAATGATGGTACTCGGATTAAAAGGATTTGGGTAGTTCGTAAGCGTAGAGGACACTTCAGGGTCCTGCACATCATCATCGTTATCCACAGGCTCAGATCCGAATTCATAGCACCCCATATCGATTCGGTTATTCCAGATGCGGTAATTCCCTGCCAGGTCTGCAATCGGTAATGCCAGCCCTGTGGTGTCGGGTGTACCTCTGTCGATACACCGGGAAATGTTGGAAAGAGAATATCTTAGCGGATCATTCTCTTCTCCTCCCAAAAACGCAGGATCGTACGTAATATTCGTACTTTGATAATGGATTTGATTTCCTGTTCCCGGATTGGCTATACTGCTCAGTCCGTTTTTAATGCAGCTGTAATCAATGGTTAATGAAGTATGCTCCCCGCTTGTCAGAGGATATATATAGAACTGATAGGGTATATTGTTGTAAAATATGGAATTGGTAATATTCACATTCCCATAAGTAACAAGTGCATAATTGCTTGCTGTGCATCCTGCAAAAGTTGAGTTTATGATGAGAATATTCGGATTGCCGGTACCTGCTATGTAGATGGAGTTGGGATTACCTGTAATATTAGTGAACTGGCAATTTCTGATCTCTAAAATGATGGTATCTGTTAGATATGAGTTTCCAATTGAAATACACTGGCTATCATTATCTGTCATTGTCAGATTGTCGAAAACACAATTCTCGAATTGTATGTCGCCATTGGGAGTAATCCATATTAAGGGGTCCATCCAAACGCTGGCAGAATAGCCTGTCGAAGTGCAGTTTGTGAACTTACAATTTTGAATTGTTCCATTTGATAAGCCTGATAGATTTAAAATCCCTCCATCGCTAAAAGTGTTATCAGATATATCTAATCCCTCAATTAGAGAATTTGTAAGTTCTTGCATAATGATAAGTGTATGATTTATCAAATTTAACTCATGGATTTTTATATTTCTAATAACAAGATATTGCTCCTGCAATCCAAAAATCACATCACTTTGAATATTGGTTGCATAAGTAATCCTAAAATCCGAGATAGTGCAATGAGTATTCATGAAAAACCATATCGCAGATACATTCGTTACCTGCATAATAGGATCTGATTCTACATGGATATTTGTACTATTTTCCCCTGATCCGACCAGATTTACCCAACTTTTCATGGCGATAGGAAAAGACTGCTGATTTAAAGTCGGTGAATAATTTCCCTCAAGGAGATGGACAGTTTTTGGATTCAGGCTGTCTTGAGCAGTCCTGTAAATAGCCTTGTTAATTGATCGTAAAGCTGTTTCAGGGGTCAGACCATCATTAGCATCATCTCCATTGGGAGAAACATACATATCATGATTGATTTCCTGGAATACTGTATGAAGATATTGAATTGATAAATGATAGTTATATAAGGGATAATTATAATATGCTGCATAATATGTACTCTGATTCTGAATGGTAAATGTATCAAGATTAACATTTATGTTGGTTCGGGCATCATTCACGTAGATGTCCTGTCCTCGTGCGGATGTATTACTGAAAATTGAACATAGGTTATCGTTATCAAAGGTAATATTCGATAACCCATGAATATACACTCCCCCTCCACACCAGCCGGAATAATTATGGTGGATCACAACACCGCTGAAATAAGCGGTTGAAGAACCTACCATTATCCCACCACCTAAAAGCGTCATATTGTTATATATATGGGTATTGGTCAATGTGGCTTGAGAATTGTTCAATATTACCATCCCACCTTTTCCCCTGGTCAAGGTGAAACCACGAACAGCCACATTCTGTTCTCCATTTACCACAGTAATACAGGCAGTAACATAATTTCCATCGATGATGGTTGAATCGATATAAGCGGGATCACTGGTAATTGATTCCAAACTTAGGAGAGATATTCCATGCCCATTCATATTCAAATTCTCAAAATATCTTCCTGGATAAACGAGAACAGTATCTCCACTTGCTGAAGCATTAATGGCAGTTTGGATTGAGGTATACTGCCCAGCACCATCAATATCGACAGTATGAGTAATACAGTAGATAATGCTGATCTGGAAAAACAGGAAAAATAAACTGAATGTCTTCATGATTTCATACTATTCCTGATATTAATCGATGTCAATTTTAATATTGGATTGAATCCTTAGTCACAACTTACTCCCTCCATAAAAAACGAGGGAGGGAGTAAGAATTATTTACTTACATGATATCCCTATTTTAACATCATCATCTTATGTGTAATGCAGGTATCTCCAGTCTTCAGCCGATACAGATAGACCCCGCTTGCACAAATATTCCCATTTCTGTCTTTACCATCCCATACGGATTTGTAGCTGCCTGTCGGCTTGAAACCTGATTCGAGGTTTTTGACTAATTGTCCTTTGATATTGTAGATATCAAGAGAGATATTGGCATCATTTTTCAGGTTGAAGGAAATGGTTGTCGATGGATTAAACGGGTTAGGATAATTCTGAAATAGCATGGTTTTCACTACTTGCGGATTTTCCACATCAGAATTCCTGATATCGACTTGATAAACCGGGTAATTCGGGTCATCATTTATCAAAGATTTCTTCATCATATTTTGGGTAAGATGGATTGTTTTCATTTCTTGGGGTTGAGATTTTGATTCATAATAGAAAATGAATTCCGTATTGGTTGAATCCATGACATCTGTAACATCCAGAAAAGCACTTAACTGAACTAGACTGTCAGTTACAACAACAGCTCCTTTACAAACAGAGTCAACATAAAGTCCTATTTCCTTGAGGCTGTTCATTTCGACATCCTTCAGGTTGATATAAACAGGAACATAGTCCTGCTTTTCCGGAAATATAAACTTGGTAGGTTCAGGTTTTTTATCTGGATTAACAGGATTTTGATTTGCCCAGTGAAAATTGCAATTATGTCTTGGAATCACTTCCACCATATCACCATAATTTAAAGGATAAATTTTTGAAGCGCTAAGCCATGTATTATCATCTATTCTCGACATACACCAATCTTTGGTCTTAATCATAGCTAAATCATCCCAGATTGAGGAAAATGCATCCTGAGGATACATACTTTGCTGCATAGTATATCCCAACCAACTTTCATAATGTGACAGCAATTCAATTGTTGTGTTTGTATCAGGGTTGAAACCACTTTCTGTTAGACTTATTGGATTACCTTGTAATTTGATTTTATACCCCTGTTCACTTGTCACAAGATGGTTAGGCATATCGCTGTACCATTGATTTGAATTCCAGATAATATTATGAGGATTTCCTTGTTTCATCCAAGATATTTCTTCAAGATATTTTGGAACTAACACCCATTCGCTATTTTGATAAACATCGTATAATTCAAGTAATAGCTCGAAGAAACTATTAGCTGAGGTGGCATTATCCGTAATTCTGTCTAATATTGGGAAACTGATCCAGTACCATTTATCAGGATCAGGATCAGTAAAACTATATCTTTCGATTGCATGATTAATTGCTATTCTTGCACCAATATCAGAGGGGGTGCCATCGGGATCTAATTCCATAGGATTTCCTGCATCGATACATGGGGAGATGATTGAATTTGTCCACTTTGGAACAAAATCATCACCTATTGCAGGTTCTGCATAAATCATACCTGGATTCGCCAGAGGTGATACATTATAACCAACGATATTATTAGATTGCGGATTTGATGAATAATGATAAACGTCATTATATGACATTTGGATGCGACTATTTGGGATATTATTTACAACAATCCCATCCGAAAAATTGGAAATTATGTTGTTAGTCAAAGTTGAATAACCATACAGATTACCTGACGATCTACTAATATAAATTCCTCGATCATTTTTATAAATAGTATTATGATGAATGTAGATTATATGATTCTGAGAACCACTATCTTTCGCGAAAATCCCATATTGAATTCCCATGTCAGGAAAACTCAGATTTGCATCTTCAGAAGAATAGATCAAATTATTACATATTTCTACGTTTGATGCGTCCTCGCATAGTATTACACTTGATCTTGCAGATTCTGAAAACCAATTTGCATAATTATCAGCAAATATACAACCTGATATTAATTTTTCTGATGTACCAGAAATCAATATCGCCCCTGCATTCGAGGCAGTGTTATTGGATATGGTACAATTCTCAATTCTTGAAATCGCTGGAGCACTACAGGATAGACAAATTGCCCCACCTTTTAATTGTACAGAAGGATTATCTCCACAATTAGAACTAAACTCACAACCTGTGATAATGATTGGTACTGAACAATTAAGACCAATTCCATTTTGATATCCTGAACGTGAAATACAATCGCTCACAGTGCAATCTTCAAGCTTTGCAGATTCAATAGACCCATATAGTGTAATTCCTCCTAATATGTCATCAGTTTGACCACTTATGCTCAAATTCTTGATAATAACATTTTTGATTGTTGAACAGGAAATAACCGCATGAGATGGGTCACCTCCTGATATCATCACATTTCGATTACTTCCCTGAAGTGTGAGGGAAGGAATCTGAAATCCAGCAAGTAAATCAAAGTTTATTGTTTCATTATATGGTTCATTATTATTGAGTTTTGGTTCTACGGTTATAACAATCGGTGTATGGTCATACAAACTATTCTCACATTGGAATTTTAAATATCCAATTGCTTCATTGATAGTATGAAAATCACCAGTTGGTGATATATGAATATTCCCATACTGATATTGATATGTATATGCCCGTAAATGTTCAATATTCGGGGCATAACAATAAACACTGTTATACACAGCATGTACAGGAAGAGATGAAACCAATGTACCGCTTCTATAAAATTTAAGAACGATGTTATTATCTTTAATCAGAGTATATGGAATTGAAAAACTACCATCTGAATTTACTTGGCTGTAAGTTTGTGTAATAGGTAATTCAATGTTATTGATATAAGGTTTAATTGTTACAAGTTCAGGATTTGGGTCGAAAATTTGGCCTGATATCATACAGATTACCCTATTTTCAATACGTTGAGAATAATCAAGAGCTTTGTACATTACATTGTTACCTATATTGCTATCATTATCTACTTCATGATCCCAATTGTAAGCACGTCCCGGATCAGGATAACAAGAGGATATTCCATCATCTGACTTAAAATAAACTTGATCAAAATATGAATGGTCTGCTAAATACTCTTCAGCTGTCATATTGGGATAACTTATTGGAGGCGCAGGTATTAATATCTCGTTATAATTTAAATACGGAAGTTGTGAATCTGTATTCGTACGTCCTTTGACACTTTCTGCTTTTAAATATAGTGACGAACGCAAAGGTGCCAATATTGCATCATATTTATAATCCTGCCCTGGTGAATCCTCAAATCCTGATGTCGATCCAGGTTGGCAATCATATGGTAATGAATTTACATGATGTAGTCTTCCATTACATGCCCATGCAATCCATTCACTTACTTCTGTATCTATAGTAACCAACCAGCTATTATTAAAAATATTCCCACTTTTTTGAAGCATTCCATTAGAAATTGCAACGCTATTAATATTGTTCTGCTTATAGGGGAATCCTGGTTTGCAATTTGTATAATTTGTATCATTATTTAACAAATTTTGATTCACAAACGCCGCAGGACCATGATTATTTGTATAATCCATCCGATCTTCTAAATTAATCTCCGAAAAAAAACTCAAAAAATCACTGCTGGGGATAATATCACCTACAAGATCAAATACTGCAGCAGGAGCATTTGAACCGTATATGTTTGTTCTAATCATTTGTTTTGCTGAACAACTATTGAATCCATTTTGAATTAATTTTAGTTGCTTATATTTATTTCCCATACTATTTTGATAGACGATCGTACCTGTTTCCACCTCATTAATTAAATAACTAATTTCTTTCTGTAAAGCTGAATTAACTACTGCGCCACGTTGCGGGCTATCGATTGCTATATATTGTTTACAATAATGTGGAATCCGATTTTCTTCAGCAAATGCCAGAGAATATCGAGATACAATACCCCCTAACGAAAATCCAGCGAGTACATTTCCTTCTACTAAATCGTTTTGATATTGGTTATGTACGAATTGTGATGCCATTAATGTAATCATAGCAGATATTCTAGCGTCCTGGCGACAATTATTAAATGTAAGTAGATAGATATCATATTGATCCAAATTCGAAACACTTGATAAGTATTCAGGAAGTCTATTTTTCCAATACCAATACCTGCTCATAGAGTTAATAGGATCATCACCATCCACAAACAACAGTGGTTTCTTAATCTGTGAATTACCTCGTTGTAAAATATAAAGCACATCACCTAATTCATCTTGATAAGCATCATTTTGAGGAACTACGCTAAACTGGGGTGTTTCTGATTCCAGTAAGTTGAAAGTACTAATGCAAAACATGGGCGCATTGATCTTGAATTCAATTTTATGACAGTCGTTAATCGCATTTAATGCAAAATTAGATAAAAGTACAGGTTGATTGTTAGCATCTATGTTATTATGGTAAACTTCAATGCCATCAATATATAATTCACATTCAACTGGCATGCTGGTATTTACTATTTTGAGATATATATTCGGATTATTTGTATTTATATAGCGATTATAATTGAACATTTCAAGGTTATTCTGCCCAGTTAAATCAATGGTCATGTCATAATGATTTGCGATTTGAAAATCCCCACAAGGTGGGTATTCGAGATCATACCCGTTAGGGCTTTCATAATGTTCTGCAAATAATAAAATACAAAATAACATACTAAATATGAACAAAATGTACTTTTTCATTTTTCCTCCTTTATTGTGGAAATTATAAATACAATCTCCCTATAATAATAGTGACCAATATATAGTAGTTGGTGGACAGGCTTTACTTAATCATCTCTCTAATAATTAGATACAATAGCTAAAGCAAAAAGCATATTTATTATAAAATGGTTACGGTTTGATGTTATCTTCCCATTGAATAAACAAATGAATGAACAACTCATGTTTTCATTTTAACACATTTACCCCAGTAGATGATTTATGCCGCCCCTTCGGTACTTGATGATTTTTAGGGTTCCTTTCCTGTGTTGCGCTCAGCTTCACCCCAGGCTATGGGATATCGACCTTCCAGGTCTGTAAGGAAGGGGACCCTCTTGGAGTTCAAATATCCCAAATAAACAAATGCAACCGTAATTTTTTAGATATTTGGACTTCAAGCCGAAGTAGACAGAGTCTGCTGACGCGGTCTCCTACATCAAACTCATCCGGCACAAGACCTCCCTAAATCCCCCCTTCCCAAGGGGGGAAGTGCCACCTTCCCTTTATCCAAAGGGAAGGACATCTGCCACTTTTAACTTTTAACTTTTAATTTTTAACTTTTAACTCTTAATTCTTCTTCGCACTTCGGACTTACAAAAAAGGGGTTCAGTCCTTTCGAACTGAACCCGGAGGATTTTGAAGCGATACGGATCTATTTAATCCTTGGACTTTAATGCGCCAAGGAGCATTGTTGCTTCATCAGCTGTGATCTTTCCTTTTTCGAGAAGCTCGAGTATCTTGAGCTTTCCCTCTTTTTCATGTACGTCAGGAGGCTCGGGCGGTTCAGGAATTTCAAAGTCCGGGTCAACGGCTTTCTGAATCTTTTCACCCATCTTCTGAATCTTTTCGGATACTCTTTCAATATCCAGCTTCCGCTCCATATCTGGGACATTGATCTTTTTCACCACCTTTCCAAGCGCAACTGATACAGACTGGGAAATCTGATTGGCAAGGTTGGTGGCAAAGTTGGTTATATTGGAGATCTCTTCATTGAAATCAGTTGGAATTCCCTTGAATTCAAAGCGAAATTCCTGATCACTTGAACTCTCATCTTTAACCTTGATCGTACCGGTTTCAGATTTGATATTTATCTTGAGATTTCCTTCACCTTCTTTAATATGCACCCGCTTACTGTCTTCATCCTGTTCATTCTCAAGAATCTGGGAAGTTTGAGACAACTGAAGGATGATAGCCCCGATTTCATTCTCGGCAGTAATATCGTAGTGATTACCGGAGGCTATATTGATTTGAATGGAGCCATGCTCGGTTTCCACATTGTAGTCACCTGATTCCAATTGTGGAATATCGACTCTCGTCGGTCCATTCTCGCCCTTGATATTGACTGTCGGAAATTCTGAATTCTTGAAAACAACAGGTCCATTCTCAATCTCAATTGTGATTTCATTACCTTTGCAGTCATTCACTTTCACAGGTCCATTCTCCATTTGAACAGAGATGTTGCCATTATGCTCAGAAACATCCACAGGACCATTCTCAGCTTGTAAATATAGGACACCACTACAATCCTTAACCCGGATTGGACCGTTCTCTGTGGTTAGTGATATCTCCTGTTCTATATTCTGAACATCCAAAGGACCGTTTTCATTTTCTGCTAAGATCTTTGAATTCTTTGGAACTTCAATGGTGAAATGGAAGTTCCTGTTCCAGCCTCTCTCCATATAAGGTTCCAATTCATCTTCATCGATCTCGACTGTGACTTTTGATGATTTCAACCCCGAAACGTTGAAGATTTCCTTCAGCAATTCAGTCGGGTCAGCGATGTTCTTAAACTTCTCGATTTGATCCGGATTGGATAGTGTACTCTCAACAGTCATTTTCAATTCACTGTCTTCGCTTTGACGTATCGAAAGTGGTGAGTTTTCGATTTCAATTTCTATGGAAGCACCATCCAGTATTGCAACTGAATAAGTTAGTTTCATGTTATCCATTGTTTCTCCTTAATACCATTTGGGTATTTGAGGTTTTGTCTTTGTTATATCTGGTTTTTGGTCTTTATTACTTTCTTTCTTTTGCTCTTTTTCTTTGGGATCCGGAACATTCTGACCGGCAGAAGCAGCATGAAAAGCATTCATGCGGTTCACATGACGCGGCTCTGCATGATTTGAGAGGGTCATTCCTTATTCCTCCTTTGATTGATCTGGTTAACCACCTCATCGACAGTGAGATTGCCTTTTTCTATTTGTTCCAGCAGATCGACATAATTCTGCGTCTGCTTCTCCTGTGGAGCTATCACTTCGATGATATCAGCCAGGCGGCTTTTCACTGTAGGATATGATATATTCAAACGTTTTTCCATTTCTTTGATGTTACCCTGGCTTACCAGGAAGATCTTAATGAATTCCAACTGACTTTCACTCAAGCCTGCAAACATATCAATCGCAAAACGTCCACGGACAGTCGTATGGCATTGGGTGCAATAATATTCTCTAATCTCAAGATTACTTGAACATACCGGGCAGGTGATGAGGCTCGAATTCTTCTTCATTCTTTATTTCCTCCTTGATGTCCTTAACATCATCAAGGTACAAATTAATTATATTAAATTAGATGTCAAGAAAATTAATATAGAAATTAATATAATTAATATACTTATTAAGATTAGTGAGATTTGAGTGTTTTGAGTTAAAAGAATTTCATACGAACATTGCCGTTGTTTTTCTAAAGTACGTACTTAGCATGTCGTATGAATTTCATTAGGTAATCCAATCTCTTTCCAATCCCATACCAATCCAATACCAATCCCTTTCCAATCTCTACGGATTGGAATGAGATTGGAAAGTGATAGGTATCAGCTTGGATACCGATATGGATGGCTATGGATATTCATTTGATATAAAACGGTTATCATAGGAGTCAGATATAAAAAAAGACGCTCACGAAGAGCGTCTTTATTACAGAAATCTGTAACCGGTAACCAGTCACCTTCTGCTTACGGATAAATTCTATATATCATTCTCGGGAAAGGTATGGTTTCCCGTATATGTTGCGTTCCGCTCATCCAAGTAACGAGCCTTTCGAGACCAACTCCGAATCCGCTATGCGGAACAGAACCGTACTTGCGGAGATCGAGGAACCACTGATAATCGTCGATGGACATATTATCCATCTTCATCCTGCTGAGTAGGAGCTCGTGGTCATCTTCACGCTGCGAACCACCGATGATTTCACCATAGCCTTCCGGCGCGATCAGGTCGGAACCGAGAACGACTTCCGGGTTATCCGGGTCGCGCTTCATATAGAAAGCCTTGATATCCTTGGGCCACTTCTCGACGAAGATGGGGACATCCGAACCTTCGGTAAGCATGACTTCATCCTGTGCTCCAAGGTCATCTTTATGGGAAATCTCAGAACCCTTCGACCGCAGATATTCAACAGCATCGTAATGGGTCATGATCTTGAATGGGGCATCTGCTTTCTTCAATTGTTCGACATCACGTTCCAGTATTTTCAACTCGTTGGCGCATTTGGAGATGACATCGCGAATCACATGACGAATCAGACCTTCCTGAATCTTCATGTTCTCTGCATGTTCAACATAAGCTGCTTCTGCATCCATCATCCAGAATTCGGTGAGATGCTTTCTTGTCTTGGAACGTTCCGCCCTAAATACGGGTCCAAAATCGTAGACTCTTCCAAAGCTCATAATACCCGTTTCGAGGTATAACTGACCGGACTGTGACAAGTACGCCTTGCCTTCATCGAAGTAATCGACTTCGAAAAGGGTGGTGGTACCTTCACAGGCGTTCGGCGTCAGGATAGGTGAGTCAAAGCGTATGAAGTTGTTCTGGTTCAGGTAATCGCAGATGGCAAAATAAACTGTATGACGAATACGCAGGATCGCCCATTGCTTTGAGGAACGAATCCAGAGGTGACGGTTGGAAAGAAGGAAATCAGGACCGTGCTCTTTTTTGGCAATCGGATATTCCTCTGCGATTTGTACGATCTTCACATTCTTCACATCGATTTCATATTCCCCGACTATCTTCTGGTGTTCCTTGACCACTCCCTGGATAATGACGGAGGATTCAAGCGTCAATTTCTTGGCTTCATTGAAAATCTCTTCACCGACAGCCGGACCGAATACGACAGCCTGAACTTCACCTGTTCCATCTCTAAAGATGATGAATAGGAGTTTTCCGCTGCTTCGCACATTACGAACCCAGCCTTTCAACTCCACTTCCTGTCCTATATATTTTTTTAACTCATTTACAAATACGTATTGCATTGAATTACCTCATTTATAGCTTTTTAAGGTTTGCGTTGATTTTATCCATGATGCGCATAGCCACTTCGAGGGCTCTAAGACCATCTTCACCGCTGACGATGGGGGTCTTGTTTTGGGTAACGGCATCAACGAAAGATTCCAATTCCATAGTAAGAGCATCTTTTTCCGGTTTTGAACAATCCACCATGTCCATTTTCACGAGATCTTCCGGTGAAAAATCAGTTCTTCCCAAGAGGATCTCAGGCAGAATCTTATTCAAACCCTCCGCTTTTCTCAGTACAGATGCCTTTTGCCCCTGGAAATCCATGGATATGTAGGCATCTTTCTGGAAAAAGCGAAGCTTTCTCTCTCTTTTCATCGAAACGCGGCTCGATGTAACATTGGCAATGGCACCGTTGGCAAATTCCAGTCGGGCATTGGCGATGTCTATGCTCGGTGTGAGAACACCCACACCGCTGGCACGAATATCGACAAGCGGACTATGAACGAAGCAGAGGATCAAATCAATGTCATGTATCATCAGGTCAAAGACAACCGGCACATCGGTTCCTCTTGGATTGAAGGGAGCCAACCTATGCGATTCGATGAACATGGGAGTATCGATTTCCTTCTCTACTTCCAGGACAACGGGATTGAAGCGTTCTATATGTCCGACCTGTATGATCAGGTTCCTTGATTTTGCGATGTCCACCAACTCCTGTCCCTGTTCCACAGTGGCAGTGATCGGCTTTTCAACAAAAACATGCTTACCCTTTTCGAGGGCGGTCTTTGCCAAGTTGTAATGGAAACTGGTTGTGGCAGAAATATCGATAGCGTCTATCTGATCGAGAAGTTGTTCATAGGAAGAGAATGCAGTTGTTTCATTCTTGTCTGCTATTTCCTTTGCACGGTCAAAGTTTTTATCATAGATACCGACTAATTGAGAACCGGCAATGGATTTGAATATACGTGCATGATGCTGACCCAAATGTCCTACACCGACGACGCCAAATTTTAACATAATCACTCCCCATCTGCGAATGAATCAAATGAATTGAAGTTTTTGCAGAATGGACTGATGTCAAGAAAAGTCTTGCTATGCAAACCTGACATTCACTGCGACGATTGATTCTTCCTTTTTCTTTTTATCATAACTCTTTTCAAGGTTGAATGTCACGCGCTTTCCAGCCTGTATTTCGAATTTTCTGGCATGAACATTAAGGAAGGAAAAGTAATAGGATTGTTCGTCCTCAGCCTGGATGAATCCTGATTTCCCATTGGCAAGGATATTGATGATCTTGCCTCTCATGCGGGAGTTGGCACCAAAAAGAACTTCCTCCCAGAAGTTTCTCAATTCTGCGAAGAGGACTCGTTCAGGTGGATATGATGAGACGATGGGAGCCATCTTTTTCATGACATCAGGAAGGATGATCCATCTGTTTCTGAGCCGAATCAAGAAAGCGAGAGCCATGTGCCTCAAGGCAAGGTCTTCATTGCCCTGGACTTGCATAATCGTGGCAATTTGGTCGTAAATAATGGCTTTACGGTCAGCATCTCCGGCAGCCATGGCAGCGGAGGCTGCAAATTTCAAGGCTTCATCCCAGTTTTCACGGGTGATATTGATTTCGGCTAAATCCTTCAGCACAAACCAGTCTTTCTTATCCTTCAATATCTCCATATAGCGTTCAATGGCTTCATCCAGCAAGCCTTTCGTACGTAAGGCAATCGCCTGTTGTCTCAAAATCCAGAGCTTGTTACCGTCATGATATGCATCAATTTCCTGCAGCGCTTTTTCACAGAGAACCAGGCATTCATCATAGTTATGCACAAGATTCAAAGCCTTTGTGCGATAAAGATAGTATTTCTCTCTTTGGGAGGAATGCTCTCTTAATTTTCCGGATGTGGATTTGAAACGAAATGGTTCAATACTGAGTTTTTCAGGATCGAGTCTTTCTGTCCATTTGAGAATCAACTCAGCAGGGAAGGGTTTCTTTTCGCTGAGGTAATGAAGAACGTGCAGAACCGTATGAGTATAGGGTGAAAAAGCATCATCCTGGGTTGTGATCTTGGTGATCATGTCTGCAGCGCTGAGGAAACGATCCTCGTCCTGTACTTCAGGTATTTTCAGCTCTGTATGATAAATTGCCCAAGCATAGACTCCGCGTATTCCGTCAAAATCAGGGAAACGCTTGCGTACCTGTTTGCAGATGGTAAGGGCATCTGTATATTTTTTCAGTTTCAGGAGACAGAAGGCGAATCCCCATCCATCCCAATCTCCAGCTTCAGTGGACGTATCATTCCATAGTTTGCCATAAATGACAACAGCCTGTCTGTAGTTACCGGCTGCTCTTAGCTCATTAGCCTGTTGTTGTAGTTGTGTCAGTTCGTGCATCATTATCCCTTAATTCAGTTATCTCAAAATATCAAAATCCATCAGTACCTTAAGCCCTTCTGGTCATGGTTGGGATTTAAATATTGCATACAGTGCATCGTAGAGAATGAACTGTTGTTCAAAATTCATATGATCATCCGGAAATAGAAGAGAAAAACCCGAAACGATTGCTTCCAAGCCGGGTGCATAGGCGTTTGTATCCATTGCGTGTGTATCCGTGGCATTGACGATATCAGCGATCTTGAGAACGGCGGGATCCGTGATCCTATACTTTTTCATAATGGAAACAAAGCTGCAATGTCCATCCTTATGTCCCAATTCAACACCAGGCATATCATAGGGGATGGCATCTTCCTTTTCTGCGATTTCCAGGACAATGTCCTTTGCAACAAACAGAAATTCAGCTTGTGCATCGATGAACCTTTGAATCAACCAGGGACAGGCACCCCTGTCAACATGGATGTGAGTATGTGTGATCCATTTCATAAGCTCGAACCTCTGTAGTCTTCAAAATTTTTGCTGAATAAGTAATTTAATAATAACCAGCGAAAATGACAAGTATTATTTTTCAGAACGGGACTAAATGCACGCCCAATCATGCTTTGAGAGAGCATTTATCTCGTGTTCAGGAAATTATCGTCTGGGGTCTTATCACTCCTGCCCTGATTTGGGTTTTGGGACGAAGATAAGCATTTTTCCCGATGTTCTTCTTCAGCAAATCCTGAACTTCCCGATCAAAAGATAAATCCCCGAATCCATTCATGATGATGACGGGGAAAGGTATCTTCTCATTTCCCGTGAGAGCTACTCCAATTTCTTCATCGATATAGGCGGAAATGACATTCCCATCGATCGAAGGAATGATGAGTCCGCCAATACCTACTTTTGCGAATCGTTCAAGAACATCGAGAGTTGGACTATGAGGGTAAACAAGAATCTTGTCAGTAAAATCATTTGAAATAGCTGGCGTTTCAGACCATTGCAGGATTCCTGAATCATCCTTGCCAAAACCGATGATCCCCGGTATCACAATACCTTCATATTCGAGGATGAATTCCCTTTCATCCCTGATTTCCTTCACAATCCCGTTGATATGTGACATCAGGACATGTGGGTCGTGAAGATACTGAATCGTAAGAGAACCTGCCTTCCAATCGATATTGGTTATTGTACCGGTATGTGTCGCCTTGACGAAGGTTCCTTTTTTCATGTCTTTTGCCAGTACTTCTCCTGAATTCACAAAATCACCGACATGTTTCACCACATAGGCTTTCAGATATTTGGGCAGAATTCCCAGGTGACCGCAAATATCCACAGTGTAGGGTTTTGATGAGTAGTCCTGTATTTCCCTCATGATGATGGTTTCTGCATCCTCGTTGATGGCTGTTACCTGTGCCCTGACGTTGGAATCATGAAAGAAGGAATGACCGGAGAAGAAGCCATCCGTGGAAGCCCTGAATATGGTTTGTCCCACTTCCACGATGTCATTTTCCTTCACTTTCAGTCCATTCCTGAAGAATTCAGGGGTAAATGCATCTCCCAGTATTGCCGATAATTGAATCACATATATCCTGGGCGGACCGTATAAATTCTCACCTAATTTGGTAGTAGGAACGATCTTCTGTCCAGTGTGCACCATGATCTCACCAGGATAGGGGAGCGAAGTTTCCAACCTATGAAGGGAAGGAGTCGCCGAATCCAGTTTTTTGTGACCAGTATCCATCTTGAAGGCGATCAATTCCTGCTTTGTCATTTCGAACTTACCAAGGATTTGTAGATAATTCCAGGAATCCTCACTTTTCTTGTCCCTGGCATCGATGAGCAATGGAAGGGATGTATGGAATTTAATCTGTTTTTGTGTCCCTGAAAGATATACACCATCTTGGAGGGTGATCTCGAATTCCTTATCCGTATCATTGGGTATGATGTCCATCATCCCTGTGGAGACCACACGTACAAAGGGATGTAGTTTATCTTTGCATTCGATTGTAAAGAGAGTCTTGTTCTTTGTACCAGATTTGATATAGGGATGGATATGAACTGCCAGTTTCTCATAGCAGTCACGCATCAGCAGATTATATGCTAATTCTGAATCCAGTTTGCTTAAAATTCCCAAATGCGGAGAAATGAAATCCTTATCTCGCCATAATTCCGTAATTCCCTCAGGTTGGAGTCCAAATACCATCATTGCCATTGCCTGTTCTTTTGTGGGTGCATGCGAGATGACACCTCCAGCACCGATCATGATATCGATTTCACCCAGATGGAATGTGCGGTGTTCTGTTGATTTTTCAGCATACATTTGTTCCGTGAAGGGATCGATATCACGATTCTTCAAACGATCGAGAAAGCCGATATTCTCGATATTGAAGTGCATCTTCATATGTTGTTCCCTGGAGAGACGAATCGCTTCGATTGCCAGTACCTGTTCAATGGCAAGTTCATCGTCATTGAGAGGCAGGTAGGAAGGATAGAGCATTTTATTGTAAACATAATTACGAATCATGTCATCCGATAATGATTCCGGCAACCAGCGGCTGATATTTTTGATCCCGCAGTTCTTCATCACATTGGATATACTGTAACTCATGCCATAATTGGCACTTACAGTACGATAACAACATCCCAGGATGGATGAAAAGACATCCGTCGTTGCACCACCGATATCGACGGAAAGAATGTTCTTTCCAGTCTTTTCCTGCAGAAGTTTCATATCATTCAAAACACCCACGGGAGTGGGAATGATGGGAGAAGAAGTGACCGTCTTGACCTGCGCATATCCCGGTGCCTGTTCCATTACATTATTCAGGAATATCTCCTGGATCTTTTCAGTGACTGGTTCGGTTTCTTCTTTTACCATGGTTGGTCTCACATTGGGGAGGATATCGATCTCGAATTTCTTGCCCAAGACAGATTGAATGAAATCACGTGCTTCAATATTCCCTGCGAATATCAAGGGTATGCGGTGCTTATTTCCGTATTTAGGCTTGGGGTCTGATATCGCAAGGATTTCAGCGAGGCGGATCAATCCGGTTATTGCCCCACCATCGATT
>Ga0116171_10000841_pt1 | contig 31877 bp, 32 predicted proteins | sample AD_JPNHW2_MetaG_FD_89798 | JGI IMG/M metagenome (GOLD analysis project Ga0116171, IMG submission 89798) | Active sludge microbial communities of municipal wastewater-treating anaerobic digesters from Japan - AD_JPNHW2_MetaG | ecosystem: Engineered > Bioreactor > Anaerobic > Digestate | place... | reverse complement strand
TTTGCCTCGGAGTGCTCTATTACATTTCTCACTTCAAAATCAGAAAAGTCGGGTAAAATTGGTACCACAACCATTCCAAATGCAGTGGCTGCAAAATAAGCCGCCGGCCAGTTTGGCATATTATGGCTGAATAACGCAACCTTGTCTCCGGGTCCTATTCCGGAAGAGGTCAATAGGTTAGATATAAATTCTGTTTTTATTCCAAATTGAGCATAGGTGTAATTATAGCCACCCACATATGCGAAAGCTGTATTTGTTTTGTATTTATCTATGCTATAGGTAAATAGGTCTCTTAAAGTTTCGAATTTCTGAATTTGCATTTCTAATTTTTAATTGGACGGGTGTAATACTGCAATAATCATTCCAAATCCCCGCCTGTAGTAAATCTTTCAGGATGCTTTCCCACAACACCTTTATCTTTGTACCATTGCCGGATTTTTTTTAAATCTCCGGGAACATCATCTGAAAGTTCAAATTTTTCTCCGACTCCAACCTCTTTTTTACCCCAGTCAAAATAGCCAAGATATACCGGAACGTTAGCCGCTTTAGAAATTGTATGAAAGCCGGTTTTCCACCTCTCTGTCAATGCTCTTGTTCCTTCCGGAGCAATAGCCAGGTGCATAATCTCCCTTTTCGCGAATTCGTCAATCATCTGTTTTGCAACGGTAGCTCCTTTTCCCTGACGAACCGGAATACCTCCCATTGCCCTGAGGACAGGTCCGAACGGACCTCTGAAAAACTCCTCTTTTACCATTACATAGGCAGTATGCCCCATTGAGTTATAATAAAGGAAGGAGATTACAAAATCCCAGGCAGAAGTATGCGGTACGCCAAGAATTATACATTTTGGATCCGGGGCAGGTGGGTCCATTAATTTCCATCCCATGATCCATAAAAGAAATTTGTAGAAATATCTCATTTGAAAATGATTTTAGATTCAAATTTAACAATTATTAAGCCCGCTTTGTCAAAAAGAATACAATAAAGTCATTGTAAGAGGTAAATGATCGGAAGAATCAATGTTCTCAATTACGCTGTAATCTTTGATTTTAAATCCGCTTTTTTTACCTGTGAAGAGGTAATCAATTGTTCTGTCGGGATTTTTATTTGGAAAGGGAACCTTATGCGGAAGTCCGGATGTAAGATAATTTTCAAAAAGTATTTTCAACTCAGGACTGTCCGGTTGCGCATTCAAGTCTCCTCCGAATATTACCGGTAAAGATTCTGCTTTTAGTATACTGTCTGCCTGGGTTACCTGAACAGTCCGGATTTTGTTTGGCAAATCGAAGTGAGTGGTGGCAACACATACTTTTCCAAACCCGGGAATTACAGTATAGATTAATCCCATTACCCTTTGCTCTCCACCTTCCTGTGCATAAAGGCGTATGCTTTTAGATGAATCGGCAGGAAAGCGTGATAGTATTGCAATTCCATAATCTCCTCCAGCAAAATCTATTGCTTTAAAAAACAGATAGTACCTGAGGCCGCTTTTTTGAGAGAGTTCCTTTGCCTGATTCATTCCAAAAGAGCGGGTTGTCCCATTTTCAACCTCCTGAAGGAGTGCAAAATCGGCTTTGCTGTTTGAGATAACCTCTGCAATTGCGTCAAGATCAATTTTGCCCTTCTCTGCCGGCGGATTGCCGTGATGTATATTGTAAGTTATGACTTTAACCTCTTTGTTCCGGCCTTTTCCGTTTAACCCGGATACAGGAAAAAGTTGAATAACTAATACTGCAAATGCAAAAAGAAATATCTTTTTCATGATAGGTTCAATTATTTTTCAAGATCACTCACATCTCCCGAAGAGACTCTGATTCCAAAAATTTGATTTGCAACCGGGAGGCACGCTGCAGCAGAATATGTTTTGAATCCTCCGGAGAGGTTGAAGACATTTTCATACCCGTTTTGGGAGAGGATTCGGGATGCAATATATCCCCTTAGCCCCACGGCACAATATACAACTATCCTTTTACCCGCAGGAACTTCGTCAAGCCTCAGCCTTATCTCGTCAACAGGAATATTTACTGCACCCGGGATATGTGCAAATTTGTATTCCTCATTTGTCCTTACATCCAACAGAAAATCATTTCCGGGAACAAGCTTTTCAATCTCTTCCCAATGCAAAATCCTGACCCTTCCTTTTATTATGTTATCTGCCACGAAACCGGCCATGTTTACCGGGTCCTTTGCCGATGAGTAGGGCGGGGCGTATGCATGCTCTATTTCCATCAAATCGTATATTGTTCCGGAATTTCTTATAGTCTGGGCAAACATCTCAATTCTCTTGTCAACACCGTCAAATCCCACAACCTGAGCTCCGTATATCCTTCCATCGGAAGGAGAAAAGAGAATCTTTACAGACAGTGGCAGTGCATTGGGATAATAGCCTGCGTGTGAAGCTGAATGGGTAAAAGATGAGACATATTCAATACCTTCCCGTTTTAGTATTTTACCATTGGTTCCGGTGGATGCGACCGTCAAATCAAAGACTTTTGCAATACCTGTCCCAATTGATCCTCCGTAAGTTTGAACATTGCCGTATACTATGTTGTCGGCAACAATCCTTCCCATTTTGTTTGCAGGTCCGGCAAGAGGAATCAGTACAGGTTTGCGGGTAACAATATTGACAACTTCAATTGCGTCTCCGAGAGCGTATATATCCGGATTGGAAGTCTGCAGGTATTCGTTCACCTTTATTCCTCCGGTTATTCCAATTTCAAGACCGGCCTCTTTTGCAAGCCTGGTTTCCGGCCGGACTCCGATGCTGAGAATGACAATTTCTGCCGAAAGTTCTTCGCCGCTTTTTAGAGTAACATTAACTTTTGAAATGCCACCCCCAAATGATACCACGCTATCATTAAGGTGCAGTCTAACTCCTTTCGCTGCGAGCTCCAGATGTACTATAGAAGCCATAGAGTAATCCAGTGTTGCCATCACCTGATTGGCCATCTCCACAAGATCAACCTCTATACCTAAATGACGAAAGTTTTCTGCCATTTCAAGACCAATGAATCCACCGCCAATTACTATTGCTTTCTTTACGTTTTTACGAGTAATGATCTCTTTAATTTTGTCAGTATCAGGTACATTCCTGAGAGTATAAATATCAGGATGATTAATTCCTTCAATGGGCGGTCTTATTGGTTCGGCACCGGGGGAAAGTATAAGCTTGTCATACTTCTCTGAGTATTTTTTACCGGTTATCAGGTTGAGCACATTAACACTCTTCGATACTGTATCAATTGATTCAACTTCAGAATTTACTCTGATATCTATTTCGTACCTGCTGGTAAAACCCTCAACGGTCTGTACGAAAAGCTGGTTCCTGGATGTTATTGTATTGCCTATATAGTAAGGCAATCCGCAATTTGCATATGAGATGAATTCACCTCTTTCAAAAAGTACAATTTCTGCACTTTCATCTTCTCTCCTTAGCCTTGCGGCAACGGTTGCTCCTCCGGCAACTCCTCCGACTATTATATATTTCATCAAAAAAAACTGTAATCAAAAATTAGCTTAAAATAGTTTTAAACTTCTCCATAATAGCAATGGACTCACTGTGCATTTCAGAAAGTTTTTTCTCTCCGCTTTCGGTGAGGGTAAAAATCATTTGTCTTTTATCCTCTTCTCCCATATGGCGCAATATGAATTTTTTAGATTCTGTGGTGTTTATCACTCTTGAACCTCTTGAGCTGGAAAGACCTATGAATTCACAGATTTCGTTTGCACTTCTTGCAACTCCGTCGCTCATGGAACATAGTAACATTGCCTCATTGATGGTTATATCATATTTTTGCTGGAACTCTTTTTCAAAAGTGTATAAGGCTCTGTACAGATCTTTGATTTTACATATTTCTTCCATGATTGTTGCTATTATAAATTATTTACAAAAAAAAGCATTTTTTCTTAATTTTCCAAAAATATTTTCCAAAGGAAATTTGTTTTAGTGGAAATAATATTTATATTTGCAGAAATTAATTAATGAATTTTGATAATAATGAAAAAAATAGTTCCGTTTTTACTTATGTTCCTTGTTGTAACAGGTTGTGGTGCAAACTCGAAGAATGGAGACAGCAGCGGCAGTGCAGTAGCATCTGAAGCAAGTAAAGTGTATACAATTCATCTTACTAAAGCTGAGTTCCTTAAGAAAATTATTAACTATGAAGAAAATCCGTCTGAATGGAAATATCTGGGAGACAAACCGGCTATTGTAGATTTCTATGCATCATGGTGTGGCCCGTGTAAAACAGTTGCACCAATTCTTGAAGAACTGGCAGCCGAATACAAGGGTGACATTTATATTTATAAAATTGATACCGATAAGGAAGAGGAGCTGTCTGCCGCTTTTGGCATAAGCAGTATTCCTACAATGTTGTTTATCCCCATGGGTGCGAATCCGCAGGTAATTCAGGGAGCACTTCCCAAAGAGGAATTAAAGAAAATAATAGAAAACACTCTTTTAAAAAAGAAATTGTAAAATGAAGAAAATCTGCGCCATAAGAGATGTCTGCAGGTCAATTGCAGATTATGAGAATAAATTTCAAAAAGTTTTTTCGATGTGCCTTAACGAAGGTATGATACTTTGCTGTCTTAAAGAATCAAGACTATCTTCGGGAGAAATAGCAGATCAGATTAATCTTACATGCTCAAATACATCTAAACTCATAAGATCAGTTGAAGAAAAAGGATACATTAAAAGAGTACTTGGAGACAAGGACAAAAGGCAAATGTATTTTGTCCTTACAAAGGAAGGGAAAAAAGTACTGAATGATATTGAGGAGAGAGATCTTGAGATATCATATCCCCTTTCCCTCATAATTGATTTACAAAATAAATGACTTATTATGGAAATGTTTATAGAGAACGAAAGTAAATATAGTTTTGACGAGACAGTTGAAAAACTGTCAGAAAGTATTGTTACAGCCGGATGGAAGGTAACGCACATTCACGACCTTCAGGGGACGCTGATTAAGAATAATTTTGATGTTCTTCCTGTTAAAGTACTGGAAGTATGCAGGCCCGACTATTCTGTTAAAATACTAAGTAATGACAGTGAAAGAATATATTCAAGCCTTATGCCCTGCAGGTTGAGTGTCTACGAAACCGCGGACGGGAAAACAAAAATTTCCAGAATGAATTCCGGTGTACTTGCTGCTCAGATAGGAGGAGTTGTCGAAGAGGTTATGTCGATGGCTTTTAGTGACATAGAGAATATCCTTAAACAATATATAAAAAATTAACCTTAAAAACGACAATTATGTTTAAATTTTTTATTCAGGGATCTCCCTTAAAGGAGAAGGGAACTTCAATCGCTCTTTTACTATTTAGAGTGTTTGCCGGGATTTTAATCATGACTCACGGCTGGGCTAAAATCCAGAACTTTGAGGCATATTCTCAGGGGTTTGCCGATCCAATCGGCCTTGGAGCCCAATTGTCACTTATACTTGCTATAGGTGCCGAATTTGTTGCCGCTATCTTTTTAATATTAGGCCTGCTTTCAAGACTTGCAGTTCTCCCGCTAATGTTTACAATGGGAGTGGCTGTTTTTGTAGTGCATGGCGCCGATCCTCTGGGAGTGAAAGAGATGGCCCTTTTATATCTTGGAATTTTTACCGTACTGCTTCTGCTGGGTCCGGGAAACTATTCCCTGGACAGACTACTGTTCAAAAACAAAAAATAATGAGATTATTGAGAATGGGTTTAGAAATTAAACCCATTCTTCTTTTATTATCTCTCCTTTTACAGACATCACCATTACTTTTAACGGGATGTTTCTTGAGGCTTTTTCGCGGGCTGCTTTTGCCAGCTGTAAAAGACCTCCGCAACAGGGAACTTCCATTATGAGCACCGTTAGAGTGTTGATAAGTGAGTTGTCAATCATAGAAATAAGCTTATCAGAATAACTCTGCGTATTGCTGTCCAGCTTGGGACATGCGATAGCGAGGATTTTATTTTTAAGGAATGTGGCATGGAAAGAGCCGTGTGTAAATGCAGAACAGTCAGAAGCCAAAAGAACATCTGCTTTCTGAAAATATCCGGCCATAGGGTTTAGCAGGTGCAACTGAACAGGCCACTGTCTTAACTCGGACGACCCACTTACCAATTCAGCAGATGCTATACCGGATATATTTTTATCTGCTCTGAAATCGCGCTCCATGGAACCGGGACACCCGCATGCCATTTTCTCTTGTTTTGCTTCAGGCTCCTTTTTTATTTCGGATATTTCAGGAACATTAATTTTGAAATTATTTTTCGAACACCATTCTATACCCTGGTTAAACCACTCAATCTCTCCATGGTTTTTGAGGTGCATAAGGTGTGCAAGAACAACTTTTTCTCCCTTTGGCGATATCCTTTCCATTACTGCAATTTCGTTATAAGGTTCAGCCTCTTTTTCGATGAGTTCGATTGCCCCCACAGGACATTCCCCTATACAGGCTCCAAGTCCGTCGCAATAGAGCTCGCTAATCATAACTGCTTTTCCGTCTATAAGCTGAAGAGCACCTTCATGACAGCCTTCAACACAATTCCCGCAGCCGTTGCATAAGCTTTCATCTATTTTTATTACAGTTCTTTTCATTTTTCTTCGTATTTTTATGTTGCAAAAGTAAGACTGACAATCGCAGAAATGTGTAATAGTTGTAACAATTAAAAAAAATATTTATTTGTTTGTCGGTATGAAATTTGCAGCAAATTATTTATTTACAGAATTTTATATTTATGAAAAAATATTTGATAATGTTTGCCACTTCTGTTCTTGGCTTGTCTTGTTCTGCAACCTATCATGCAATGGAAACAGTTGAAGGATTTGATATATCAAGATATATGGGGAAATGGTACGAAATTTCAAGACTGCCAAATTCTTTTGAAGAAGGTCTTGAGAATAATACCGCATTTTATGAACTCAGCGAAAACGGAGAAGTGACAGTCGTGAATCAGGGGCGCGTCATTGCAGATAAAACGCGATTTAAGCAGGTTAAAGGTAAAGCATGGGTTCCCGACCCCAAAGAGCCGGCCAAGTTAAAAGTGAGCTTTTTCTGGCCTTTTTCGGGTGATTACTGGGTGCTGAAAATTAACAGGGATTATACACATGTACTAGTAGGGGATCCTTCAGGAAAATACCTTTGGATCCTTGCCCGTGAAAATAGCCTGGATCCAAAGATAATAAATGAGCTAAAGGCACACGCCTCTTCTTTAGGATTTCCTGTTGAAAAAATGATCAGCAGTATCGCGGATTAATTTATCGTCTGCAATATTAGGCAGAGTAACTTTTAACAGCGGTGTCCTCTCCATTTCACGTTTAATGGCAAAGATGGCACCGCTGTTTCGTGCCCAGGCACGACGGGAAATACCATTATTGACATCCCAGTGAAGCATTTCCTTGATTCTTCTTTCGGCATCTTCACTTCCGTCTATTACCATACCAAAACCGCCGTTTATCACTTCTCCCCAGCCAACACCACCTCCGTTATGTATAGATACCCACGTTGCTCCTCTGAATGAGTCGCCTATCACATTCTGTACTGCCATATCTGCAGTGAAACTCGATCCGTCATATATATTGGAAGTCTCCCTGTAAGGAGAATCTGTTCCGGAAACATCATGATGGTCGCGACCAAGAACAATTGGTGCCGTTACTCTCCCTTCCCGGATTGCTCTGTTCATTTCAAGGGCAATTTTAATTCTTCCCTCTGCATCGGCGTAGAGAATGCGCGCCTGCGATCCTACAACAAGTTTATTGGCTCCGGCTTCCCTTATCCAGTGAATGTTGTCATTAAGCTGACTCTTTATCTCTTCAGGTGCATTTTTTGCAATCTCCTCGAGTACATTTGCAGCAATTGAATCTGTTACGGCAAGGTCTTCCGGTTTTGAAGATGTGCAAACCCACCTGTATGGACCAAAGCCATAGTCAAAGAAGAGGGGCCCCATAATATCCTGAACATAAGAAGGGTAGCGGAATTTCCCGTTTGAACCAATAACATCTGCACCTGCGCGTGATGCTTCAAGCAAAAATGCATTCCCGTAGTCGAAAAAATACATCCCTTTTTGCGAAAGCCTGTTTATTGCTTCTGCATGTCTCCGAAGCGAAGCCTCCACAGCCTCTTTAAATTTTTCCGGTTCCCCGGACATCATTTTATTTGACTCTTCAAAACTCATTCCTGCGGGATAATATCCTCCGGACCATGGATTATGCAATGAAGTCTGATCGCTTCCAAGGTCGATATGTACATCTTTTTCAACAAATTTCTCCAGCAGGTCGACAATATTTCCCTGATAAGCAAGCGATACTGCCTCTTTAGCCGCTTTTGCTACCGCTATCCTGTCAATCAGCTCATCCAGATTTGAATATACTTCATCTACCCATCCCTGTGAAAATCTTGTTTGTACTGCTTTCGGATTAATCTCTGCAATTACACCTACAACACCTGCAATAACCGCAGCTTTTGGCTGAGCTCCCGACATTCCGCCAAGACCGGAACTAACGAATACCTTTCCCCCGGAACCTTTCTCTCCGGGTTTGCTTTTCATTCTTGCTGCATTGAGCAGAGTTATGGTAGTTCCGTGAACTATTCCCTGCGGACCTATATACATAAACGACCCTGCAGTCATTTGGCCATATTGCGAAACGCCAAGTGCATTGAATTTCTCCCAGTGATCTTTGGATGAGTAGTTTGGAATGACCATTCCATTGGTAACCACTACTCTTGGCGCATCTTTATGAGACGGGAACAATCCGAAAGGGTGTCCGGAATAAAGGACAAGCGTCTGTTCGTCGGTCATTTGAGCAAGGTACTTCATTGTAATCAGGTACTGTGCCCAGTTTTGGAACACCGCGCCGTTACCGCCGTATGTGATAAGTTCGTGGGGATGCTGGGCAACTGCGTAATCGAGGTTATTGCTCAGCATGAGCATAATTGCCGCAGCCTGAACGGATTTATGGGGAAATTCAAAAATTGAACGAGCAGTTATCTTATAATCCGGACGAAACCGGTACATGTATATCCTGCCATATTCGGCAAGTTCCTTTGCAAATTCAGGAGCAAGAACACTGTGCTGCTCTTTTGGAAAATATCTCAGTGCATTGTGAAGAGCAAGTTGTTTTTCTTCAAATGAAAGAATATCCTTTCTCTTTGGGGCATGATTTATCTCTTTTTCATAAACAGCAGGAGGTGGAAGCTGCTCAGGAATTCCTTGTAAAATTTGTTTTTGAAACTCGTTAAGACTCATAATTAATTTTTTAGTGGTGCAAAGTTAATAAAAAAGGGTCTAACAATTTGCCCGTTATAAAAATTATCCATACTTTTGCCCCCCTATGAAAAGGAGGTGTTGTCAGCGTGATTATTGTACCAATTAAAGAGGGCGAAAACATTGAAAGAGCGCTTAAGAAATTTAAGCGTAAATTCGAGAAAACCGGTATTATCCGTGAACTCAGAAGCAGAAAAACTTTTGTTAAACAATCTGTAAAGAGACGCGACGAAGTTAAAAAAGCTGTATACGTGCAAAATCTTCGTCTCAACGAAGAGTAATTTTGTAAGTATCATTCTATAATAGGAGGCCAACCGAACAGGTTGGCCTCTTTTCGTTGTTTGTCCTCAGGCGGAGAGTTGTAACATTTCTGAACAATCTTTACACACAGCCAACTAATTGATGAGGGCGATTCGGCCGGACGCAGCGGAGCGAAGGAGGACGCACAAGCCCGAAGAGATTAGTTGGCTGTGCATTGTCGTCAGAAAGAATAATCAACTCTACGCCGGCGATTCGGGCACAATTAATTATTGTTTGTTTCCCGATTATTTATTAAATTAGTAGCGGATTATGGGAACAATGGAGGAATTCATAGATTATCTGAAAGTGAACCGGAGATACTCTCCCAGAACTCAGATACTTTACAGGGAGTATATTGGTGAGCTATATGAATTTGTTGCACCCGATAGCGAGGAAGATTTTTTAAGTTCTTTGAAACCAAACATAATCAGAGGTTTTATTGCTCAGGGTCTTGACTCAGGATTGAGCCCGAGAACAATGAATCTGAAGCTTTCCGCGATAAGCAGCTATTGCAGCTACCTCATGCGCAAAGGGCTTATAGATTCAAATCCAGTGAAAAAAGTATACCGGCCGAAACAGTCAAAAAAACTTCCTGAGTTTTACGTTCAAAGTGCTATGGAAAACTACTTTGAAAGAGAATTTGACACCGGTGACTTTTTAGCGGTAAGAGACCGGATGGTAGTATCCACTCTATACTCTACCGGAATAAGAAGGGCAGAGCTGGCTTCCCTGAAAATTGCGAACTGGGACAAGAGCCGCTCATTGTTCAGAATTACCGGCAAAGGGGATAAAATAAGGGAAGTTCCCGTTCCGGGACCGCTTTCGGAGGAACTCACCAAATACCTTGAAGGGTTTAACAGCTATTATCCCGAAAATCCGGGAGGGTATCTCTTTCTTACAGATTCCGGGCAACCATTCTACCTCTCGTTTGTTAATAAAATAGTGAGCAGGGAGCTGGCAAAATCGGCAGGGTTTTCAGGTAAAAAATCGCCCCACCTTTTAAGACACTCAATTGCTACCCATCTGTTAAACAACGGTGCCGATCTTAACAGCATAAAAGAGGTATTGGGACATTCATCGCTTGCTGCAACACAGGTATATACCCATAACTCATTTGAACAGCTGAAAAAAATATTTTTAACCGCTCATCCGCGAGCAAAAAAAGGAGGATAATATGGAAATCAGGATTCAATCGCTTAAGTTTGATGCAGATCAGAAATTGATTGATTTTATTGAGAAGAAACTTGCAAAACTTCCAAGGTATTATGAAGATGTAAAAGGTGTAGAGGTTATTTTGAGCCTGTTACCGGATTTTGATAACAAAAACGTAAAAATTAAGATTGACATTCCGGGCAACGACATAATTGTAGAGCGACATTCGGCAAAATTCGAAGACGCATTGATAGATTGCGTTGATGTACTAAAAGACCTTCTTGTGAAAGTAAAAGAGAAAAGACATGATAGTTAGTCTGGGTATTAATCCCAGAACATAGAAAGAAACTCCTCTCCCTCGATATTTGAAATATAGTCGGAGAGGTTTATCTTTTTAATTAGTTCTTCAAGCGCCTTGTGTGTATGGCGGCTGCCTCTGATAATATTTTCAAGTTCAGGGGTCTCTTTGTTGAAAAAGTAATCGCCATAGATTTTAATATCGGTAATTATTCCTTTATCAACCTCAAAGTATAATTCAACCAGGCCGGCAGGGAATTTTTTAACTTTTGAATACTGATATTTCGGGGAATTCCCGTAATTCCAGCTATCCCGGCTATATCTCTCACTGTAAAGTTTTTCAATTGCTTCTATATCTTCTTTGGAATAGCTGTAAAGATTATATCCGCTATTCTCTTTACCGGCAATTTCATTGTGCAGGAAATCAATAAACTCCTGAATTGTCATGGGAGTTTTTAAGTGTTCCTCAATATTTGTGACTCTGCTTCTGTTGGATTGTACCGATTTTCCGATAAATTTTTCCGGTCTTGATGCGAGAGCATTTGAAAGATTGGCCATTGAGGAAGAGAAGAGCAGAGTGCCATGTTGAAGGACTCTGTTTTTATATCTTGCTACGGCATTTCCCGAAAACTTTTTGCCATCAATAAGCAAATCGTTTCTTCCTTCGAGATACGCCTCAACTCCGAGTTTGTGAAGAGCATCAATGATTGGCCTTGTAAACCGGGCAAACATTGCAGAACTCTCTTCATTCTCTTCAATATTGTCGATAAATGTAAAGTTTACATTTCCCATATCGTGGAAAACAGCACCGCCGCCGGTGAGCCTTCTCACAACCGGTATTTTGTTCTCCAGCACATATTCAACATTAATTTCGGCAAAAGTGTTTTGATGGTGTCCTACAATTATCGAGTTCCCATTTTGCCAAAGGCGGAAAATAGGTTCTTTGAATTTTTTAAAGAGATACTCTTCCGCAGCAAGGTTCCACTGAGGATCTGTGCTTTTGTCAATAATATAGTACATGTGAATTTACAGTTTATTTAACAACAGATTTGGAGGGAAATCGTTTATAGAAATAGCATACGAGACGATACAAAAGATATCCGAAAATAAAACCAAGCAATGCCCCGCCCAATACATCGCCAGGGAAATGCCGGCCCACATATATTCTGCTGTAACAAACTAAAAGTGCCCAGAAGAAAATGAAAATTGTGTACCACCTTTTTCTGAAAATTAAAGAGGTAATGGTTGCAAATCCAAAGACATTTGTCGCATGGCTCGATACAAAGCTGAAACTGTTTCTGTTTGCTTCAAGAACTCTGGCAATATGAACTGTGAGCGGGTCCCATCCCGGACGGAGTCTCTCCACAAGATATTTAGTCTGATTTGAAAGAAAGTCCGAGAGCGCAAAGGCAACAATTATTCCTATAAAAGCAATTACGGCAAACTTTATGTCTTTTTTATGTATGCTGATAAATGGTTTGTCTTTCGCTCTAAAGTTGATTCTGAGAGTAAAAAAGAGCGAAGCGGCAACAACGAGATAAAGAGGAATCCATGGAGTCTTCGCAGAAAAGAGTTTCATCATCTCATCGAAGAAGGGTGAATGGAAACTGTTAATTGATAAAAAAAGCTCTCTGTCCCATTCAATAATTTTATCAAACATAATCTTAGATTTTAGGTCAGCTGTTCAAAGTGTCCCACAGAAGATCTTTGAGTTGCGTCAATCCTTTGTTTGCCACAGAAGAGATAAATATGTGAGGCACTTTTCTTGGGAGTGTCTTTTTTATCTCCTTTTCCAACTCCTCATCCAGCAAATCCGATTTTGAAATTGCCAGAATTCTGTCCTTTGTAAGCAGTTCCGGATTATATTGCTTAAGCTCGTTTAGCAGGATCTTATATTCGTCTTTGATGCTTTTCGCGTCTGCAGGAACTAAGAACAGTAGCATGGAATTACGTTCAATATGCTTTAAGAATCTTAATCCGAGACCTTTCCCCGAATGTGCGCCCTCTATTATTCCCGGGATATCTGCCATTACAAAAGATTTTTGATCCCTGCACTCAACTATACCCAAACTCGGTTCGAGAGTTGTAAAGGCATAATCGGCAATTTTTGGTCTTGCAGAAGACATTACAGAGAGCAAAGTCGACTTGCCTGCATTTGGAAAGCCAACAAGCCCCACATCGGCAAGGAGTTTCAGCTCAAGTATGAACCAATTCTCTTCACCAGGTTCTCCGGGTTGTGAAAAGCGGGGAGTCTGGCGTGTTGCACTTTTGAAAAAAGCATTTCCCATTCCGCCACGGCCTCCTTTTACAAGAATTTTTTCTTCGCCCTCTTTAGTAATTTCGAAAAGATATTCCCCTGTGTCGGCAACCTTAGCCACAGTACCAAGCGGTACATCCACAATTATGTTTTCACCATCTGCACCGGTACACAATGCACCACTTCCGGCTCCTCCGTGTGTTGCTCTTATGTGTTTCCTGTACCTTAAATGGATGAGTGTCCAGTACTGTGAGTTTCCTCTCAGAATTATGTGACCTCCATGCCCTCCATTACCGCCATCCGGCCCGCCTTTTGCCACAAATTTCTCTCTGTGAAGGTGGGTAGATCCTTTGCCTCCGTTTCCGGAAGCGCAGAAAACACGGACAAAGTCAACAAAATTCGAACTACTCATTTATAATTTATCGATTATTTTGCAGATATCCCTGAAGTTAACTTCGATAGCCATATCTCCGTTTACCGGGAAGTATTTATTCTGCGATTTGTAATAAGTAATCAGAGGTTCTGTTACTTCATGATATGTCACGATCCTTTTCTTAACAGTATCAAAATCGGCATCATCCAGCCTTCCTTCAATATTAGCTCTGTGTTGAATTCTCTTTATTATAATACTCTCTTCAATTTCAAGCGACAGTACGGCATCTATTTTTTTACCGTATGACCCCAGCATTTCATCAAATGCTATTGCCTGATCTATATTTCTGGGGAACCCATCCAGGATAAACCCTTCAAAATTGCCATTGTCCATACACACCTCGTTCTTAACAATATCCATTACAAGGCTGTCGTGCACGAATTCGCCATTTTCAATTACAGAACGGATAATTTTCCCGGTCTCCGTATCTTTTTCAATCTCCTGCCGCAAAAGCTGCCCTGTAGAGATATGTTTAAAATTGTATCTCTTGGCAATTAATTTTGACTGCGTTCCCTTTCCTGCCCCGGGAGGGCCAAAAATTATTAAATACTTCATTCTTAAATTGTAGTGTCCAAAACATATATATCTCTATACTGCCTTCCCAGTTCATCATAATCCAAACCGTACCCTACGATAAAATCGTTTGGTATCTCAATGGCAGCATAATTTATCTTAATCTCTTTCTTGTAAGCTTCCGGCTTAAGAAGAAGCGTACAAATTTTAATATCTTTAACACCAGCCTTTGTGAGCATGTTGTGCAATTCCACAATTGTAGCTCCCGTATCGACAATATCTTCAACAACTATAACCGATCTTCCCTTTACGTTTGAAGTAAGACCCATAATCTGCCTAATCTCTCCGGTCGACGATGTTCCGCAATATGAAGAAAGCTTAATGAAGGATAGTTCACACTGAAAATCCAGCATTTTAAGCAAGTCGGATGTGAACATGAAAGAACCGTTCAGTACCGAAATGAAGAGCGGATTCTCTACCCCTGCATAGTCCCTGTTTAGCTTATCGGCAACAGCAGCAATCTTTTCCTGAATTACGTCGTGAGGGATACAAATTTTGAAGTTCTTGTCGTGTAGTCTGATGCGCTTCATGTAAAAAAATATTTGTGCCCGCGAAATTAAGTATTAATTTTGTCTTATACCAATTTAAAGAAAATAACGAATGAATCCATTAGTGAGCATAATTATGGGAAGTACTTCAGATCTTACGGTTATGAAGCAGGCTGCAGAGTTTTTAAATGAGATGAAAATACCTTTCGAAATAAATGCACTTTCTGCACACAGAGTACCGGAGGAAGTTGTTGCTTTTTCTAAAAATGCTGCATTAAGAGGCATTAAAGTTATTATTGCAGGTGCAGGAGGGGCGGCCCATCTTCCGGGAGTGATTGCTGCAATGACTCCGCTGCCTGTAATAGGTGTTCCAATTAAATCATCAAACTCAATAGACGGCTGGGATTCAATACTCTCAATATTGCAAATGCCTTCCGGGATACCGGTTGCAACAGTTGCACTTGACGGAGCAAAAAATGCAGCTATCCTTGCACTTCAGATTCTCGCAACCGGCGATCCTCAAAGGATGGATCAGATGGTCAAATTCAAAGCGGAACTGGCAGGAAAGATTGTGAAAGCAAACGAAGAACTAAATAAGACAGAGTACGAATTCAAAGTAAAAAAATAGGGTTCTTTTAACAAAATGAGGGGGAGATATGAGGCGAGCGGTTTTTATTCTGCTGCACCTGGTGTGCAGTGCTGGTGCCTATTCGCAAAATCGCGATAAAGGCAAATCGGAGGAACTATTAAGTATAATCGAACAGATTTCGGAAGAGATGGCCGTTTCCGGCATCTCGTCTGCCGAAGAGGCCATTGAATACCTTGAGAATCTGGCAGACAATCCTGTCGTAATAAACAAGGCATCACCGGCAGAGATGGAAAACCTGCCGTTTCTTACACCATTTATGATTTCTTCGCTTATAGACTACCGAAAGGAATTCGGAGACATTCTTTCACTTGACGAACTCTCTTTTGTTCCCGGTTTTGACAAACATACGGCAGAAAAACTCAAATATTTTATCCGGTTATCGTCAAATGACTCCCCGCCGCCTGTTTCAATGCGCTCTCTCATAAAAGACTCAAAATCACAACTTTTATTCAGATTTAATAATACACTTGAAAGACAAAAGGGATATACTCCCGTTACAGCCGAAGAATGGAGCCGCAATCCAAACTGTAGATACCTCTCATTTCCGGGAAGGATTTACTTTCAGTATAAGTACGAATACCCCGGCAGGATAAAATTTTCAATGACATCCGAGAGAGATGCGGGAGAAATAGGAGCAGACTGGCTCGGGGCATCTCTTTCTTTTGAAAAGGCAGGCCCATTTCAACGGATAATCATAGGGGATTATTCTGCCAGATTCGGTCAGGGTCTGGTTTTGTGGAACTCTTTTTCCATAACATCTCTGCGTGAACCGTCGTCTCTGAAGAAAAACGAATCGGGTGTTGTTCCATACAGCTCTACAGATGAAAACAGGTCATTCCGCGGAGTTGCAGCAAATGCTAAATATGGCAATCTGAATCTCACACTGTTTTATTCCAACAGGAATGTTGATGCAAGGATTTATAACGGAGGATATACTTCGCTGCTTGTAACCGGATTGCATAACACAACGGCCACTCTTGAACGCAAACGCTCACTCGGCGTGTCTCTGGCAGGAGAAAACCTAAGTTACGTCGCAACTAACTTCCGCATAGGCCAAACGCTTGCAGTATATTGGTTTGGCATGCCCTATACCGGGAAAGACTCCCTGCTTTTAACCAGAGCCTCAAAATTCGGATCAACCGGAGCAAACATGAGCGTGGATGGATATGCCGTATTCGGAAGAATCCGTCTCTTTGGTGAAACCGCAATAGATATCGGCGGAGCTTTTGCTGCGGTTGCCGGAGCATTATGGTCTCCCTCCGGGTCAGCAGAATTTTCTGTACAGTATCGTAATTATTCACGCGACTATGTGTCTCCTTTTGGAGGAGCCTATTCTTCCGGAGGAAAGATACAGGGAGAGACAGGTATCAGTGTCGGTGCAAAGTGGAACACCTACAAAAAATGGATATTAAGGTCATCGCTGGAATGGTTGCCTTCTGAAAAAACAGGAAAAATTGTTGCCGAGGCGGAATATCTTTCGGAAAGCATCCTTAACGGATATTTGCGATTTACTAAGAGAGACAACGGTGAATCCATCCGGCTCAATATTCTCTGGCAAATTTCCCGGATGTTTGAATTGAATACAAGGGGAGAAGTTACTCATTCTTCTGAAGGCGAGTTGAAAAGAAAAATTGGAGGAATGTTTTTAGGAGAATTTATTTACAGCTCTCTGTCAGGAAAATTAGGCGCTTCATTTCGTGTCGCACCATTTTTTATTCCCGACTGGAAACTGAGGATATATACATATGAGAGAGATGTACTGTATGGTTTTTCTGTTCCGGCATTAAGCGGAAAAGGAATAAGATGGTATGCCAATTTAAGATTGGAGGCATGCAGGTGGCTCACTGTATGGTTTAAATTTGCTCAAACCGGATTTTTTGACAGGGATAAAACAGGAGAGGGCCTCGATGAGATATCGGGACCCTCTAAAAGCGATTATAAACTTGAAATCAGAATAAAATTCTGAAAATTTTCGGTTATTATATAGGCTTGATTTTAATCTTTTTGCCCGGCATAATTTTGCTTCTTTTAGTGAAGCCGTTGACAGACATTATATCGTTGAGAGTAACTCCTTCAAATTTTCTGGAGATTTCCCATAAAGTGTCCCCTTTCTTAACAGTGTACATCAGATATTTTCCGGTATGCTTAGGTTCAGCTTTTGGCTCAGAGGTGATAGTCGTTACCGAAGTTGCCGGAGCAACCGATGCTGATGCTATTTTTTCCGAATCGGAATCTGATGTTACAGGACCATTTTTATGAATAACAAGTCTCTGACCAATGCGAATGGTGGATTTAATTTTGTTCCAGCGCTGGAGGTCGGATAGTTTCACTCCGTATTTCTGTGCAATGCGCCCCAGAGTTTCCCCCCGTTTGACTTTATGGGTTATTGTTTCATTATTTGATACACGTGCCTTTGTTTCATTGAACACAATAGGATTAAAGAAAATCGAATCTTTATATGTGTATATCTCTTTTTCCTTATCGACGAAAGCGTTGGTATAGTTGTAAGGAATCCGCAGAATATACGTTTTATTGGCATTCCCCGGAATAATATCTTTCACATACTGTGGATTAAGGTCTGATACCTCCTGTTTTGAGATACCCACAAGCTCGGCTATCTGCTCAAAGTGGAGAGGTTTTTTAATTTCAAATGTATCCACGTGAGCAGGCATTTCCATGCTTCTTGGATTTATGCCATGATCCTTGTAATAATTTAATGTGTACAGTGCAGCAACGAAAGACGGCACATAACCTCTGGTTTCCTTTGGAAGATATGGATATATGGTCCAGAAATCCCTCGACCCCCCGGCTCTCCTTATTGCTTTATTTACATTTCCGGCACCGCAGTTATAAGATGCAATAGCAAGCGACCAGTCTCCGAAAATTGTATATGCGTCTTTAAGATATTTTGCCGCAGCGTGGGCAGATACAACAGGGTCAAGCCTTTCGTCCACATATGAATTTATTTCCAGGTTATACTGAAGTGCAGTACGGTACATAAACTGCCACATTCCTCTTGCATTTACTCTCGATGTTGCTCTGGGATTGAGCGCAGACTCAATGATTGCCATGACTTTAAGTTCTTTAGGCATATCATACTGGTCAAACACCTCTTCAAAAATTGGCAGATAATAGCTGGATAATCCAAGAATAAGGTCAATCTTATTTGGTATTTTTTGAGTGTAAAATATAATGTGGTTTTTAATAATATTGTTGTACGGCAGAGGAATGAAAGAGTTTATTGCCTTTAGCCTTTTAATAATTACAGAGTCGGGCGTACTTGACGTGAAATTCTCAGTTTCAAGATTTATTGAATAGGCATTATCAATAGAAAGATTCTTTTGAATATACCACAAACTTAGCAGACTGTCTGTAGAAACAGCCGGCACCGTGATGTCTTCGCTGTCAAAGAAAGCCAGCCCTCCGGGGTTTATTGTGTCATTTGCACTCACTGTATCGGCAATGGGTATAATGCTTGACTCCATTTCCAGTTTAAGAGAGTCGACAGTTTTTCTTAACTGCATTACTTCCCGTTCAAGACTCTCTCTTGATTGTCTTTTTTTAAAAACCTGTCCGTATGAGAGCGGGCAAATGAGCATCAGAGCGGCCGTAGCCAGTAGAATCAATCTGACTCTGCCTGAAAGGATAGTAAAATTGTGCATCTTAAAATGTAAAGTTGATTGATACTCCCAGTGCGGGAGTCATGTTATTAATATATCTTTTATCAATAGGCTCAATAAGAGCCGGACTGAACGTTGCCGAAAGGTCGTCGCTTATGTCAAAATCCTTAAGGTGTGCAAACACATTGGCGTCAATAATATTAAGGGCATAAACAACAACTCCGGCAAGAATGGAGTAATCACGCATTCTGCGGTAGGAGTCCCTGTAGTATTTGAGTGTCTCGGCACTGGCTGTGCCGTTGTAACCGGACCCCGGTGTGGTAGCCTGGTTGTGAAGGTCTTTGTAATATTTGTATTGCTGGTTATTGCTGCTGACAAAATATCCTGCGGTTATCAGCCCCCCGTATATAATTGGAATCTTCCAGTAGTCTCCGTTGTATGCCTGTCCGAGTCCGGGAAGCATCGCAGAATAAACAGATGCTCTTGCCGGCAATACATCTTTGTTGTATTTGAAAGATACAGCTCCGTCAAGAATACCACCCCAATATGTTAGAGCAGCAGCGGCATAAAATAAATTCCTCTTTACCCTGAAGTTGTTGTCACCGCTCTCCTGAAAACGGGAATTATTGTGTATCCCACCATAAATAAAGGCTCCCATTCCACCGTAAAGCACCGGAAGTTTCCAGTAGTCGCGGTTATAAATCTGTGCCGTACCCGGAAGAATCATGGATCCAAACCAAAGTCTCGACAGGTTAACAGAATCTTTGTGGGCCAGACTTTTGAAATACCTTTTAATAGTATACTCAGGGGGACGGGGTTTTGTTTCCTTCTCCTTGTTAATGTCAGTTTGCTGTCCGGATCCCGGAGGACCCGCCTGACGCATATTTCCCAGAAACTGTCCGCGGAGAGTCAGTGAGGCAATAAGAGTCAGCAGGAGAATAGTAAACTTTCGCACGACTTGAGATACTAAAGGTTTGTTTTTTCAAGAGCTTTCAGAAAATCGGCAATCTCGCCGTCTCCACCGAATCGCAATGTAATGGATCCTCCCCCTTTTTCATCTTTTTTGAGGGAGACATTATTGTTAAAGTACCTTCCTAAGATATCAATAACCCGGAAATAAGATTCATCCAGTTCTGAAGTCTGCTCCGGGGTCTTCTTATCGGCTTTGGGAGAGGAAATTTTCTTTGCTTTTTCTTCCGAGGCTCTCACAGAAAGGTCCTGCTCAATAATTTGATTACAGAGTTTAAGTTGTTTGGCCTGATTGTCAACTGCAAGAAGAGCTTTTGCGTGGCCCATGGAAATTTTTCCTGCACGGATTGCAAGCTGAATCTCAGCCGGAAGCCGCAGTAGTCTCAGATAATTGGTAATAGTGGCTCTTTTTTTTCCTACTCTGTCGGCCATCTGCTCCTGCGTGAGGCTACACTCTTCAATTAATCTTTCGAAGCTGAGGGCAATTTCTATAGAGTCAAGATTTTCACGCTGAATATTTTCTACAATAGCCATCTCAAGCATACCCTGGTCGTCTGCCTTTCTTATATATGCGGGTATATAAGTGAGTCCGGCAAGCTGAGCAGCCCGGAACCTTCTTTCTCCGCTTATTATCTGGTAGCTTCCGGATTCCGTTTGCCTCACAGTGATTGGCTGAATTAAGCCAAGAGTTTTAATTGAGTCTGCAAGTTCGGCAAGAGCATCCTGATCGAATGTGCTCCTTGGCTGATATGGGTTAGCTACGATTTTTTCAATTGCTATCTCGGAAATAGATGCAGGAGTCGCCTGTCCTTCGGAAGTTGAAGGCCTGTTGAAAGGCATGTTGTTTGCGTCCGATATGAGGGCTCCGAGACCCCTTCCCAATGCAGGTTTCTTCATATTTTACTACCTCGTATTCTTTTTAATAATCTCTTTTGCCAGATTGAGATAGTTGTTTGCACCTGCAGATATGGCATCATGCAGAATAACCGGCTTCCCGAACGATGGGGCTTCACTCAGACGCACATTTCTCTGAATGACGGTATTGAAAACCATCTCGCCAAAATGTGTCCTGACCTCTTCCACAACCTGATTTGCGTGCCTTAGCCTTCCGTCAAACATGGTAAGAAGGAATCCTTCTATCTGAAGTGAAGTATTGAGTCTGTTCTGAACCAGCTTTATAGTATTGAGAAGTTTTCCAAGCCCCTCAAGCGCAAAATATTCACACTGAACCGGTATAAGAACAGAGTCGGCAGCAGAAAGAGCATTTATCGTAATAACTCCAAGCGACGGAGAACAGTCAATAATTATATAGTCAAATTTATCTTTCACACTTTCAATGGCCCTTTTAAGAACAAGTTCCCTGTCGGGGATATTAAGCATCTCAATTTCCGCACCAACCAGATTGATATGAGAAGGAACAAGTTTTAACCCGTTAACTTCAGTGTCAAGCATAATATCTGCAAGCTCTACCTTGCCTATAAGGGTTTCGTAAAGGGTTTGCCGGGATGTGGAGTCTGGATCGAAGTTAAACCCCGAAGTAGAGTTTGCCTGGGGATCGGCATCAACAATTAAGGTACTCTTTTCCATTACAGCCAGCGAGGCGGCAAGATTTATTGCTGTTGTAGTCTTTCCTACTCCTCCCTTCTGATTTGCGATAGCTATTATTTTTCCCATATAAATTCAACACAAAACTTAGTCGTCAAACTGCAAATTTACAAAATCTTTTTATAGCAAAACTAAATATATTACATTTGCCAATAACAAATAGGGGAGGGTTAATGGAAAAGAGTGGCTGGATGGTAATTGTCAATCCTAAAGCGGGGGACGGAAGAGGCTTGTCGGATTGGCCCTTAATATCTAATACTATGAACCGCAATGGTTTGGAGTACGTTTGTCACTTTACCGAACATAAATATCACACGGTTGAACTCACTGTAAAAGCGATAAAAGAGGGCTACAGGAAGATAGTCGGAGTTGGGGGAGACGGAACCCTTCACGAGATAGTAAACGGAATTTTTCTTCAGAATGAAGTTCCCTCACAAGAGATCACTGTTGGGGTTATTCCCACAGGTGTAGGCAACGACCGGGCGCGTGGCGCAGGAATAGCCGAAGGATATAACATGGCTATAAAATCACTGGCAGATTGTAATACGCAATTACAGGATTCGGGGGTGGCAGAATATTACGAATCGGGCGTAAAGCATGTCCGGTATATGATTAATGCTGCCGGTGTCGGATTTGATGCCGATGTGAATGAAAAATACAATTGGTTCAAAGATGAGGGTAAAAGAGGGAAATGGCGTTTTTTGCAAAGCTTTACCAGATCAATTTTCCTTTATCGTCCAAAAAGATTTACCATAAGGGCAGACGGCCGGGTTGTATACAAATCTAAGCTGCTTCTTGCAACACTGGGGATTGGGATGTATAGCGGAGGCGGCATTATTTCAATGCCGGATGCAAAATTTGACGATTCCCTGTATGATATTATAATCGTAAGAATGATGCCCCGCTTTAAAATGCTGAGGTTCTTAAATAATTTGAAAAACGGGAAACCAAAAGACGATGAAAAATTAATCCGGATAAGAGCATCTGTAGTTGAAATATCAAGCAATCCTCCAAGCGGAATCGAAATTGACGGTGAAGCACTGGGGATGTTGCCTGCAAAATTTTCTATTCTGCCAATGTCTATCCGTTTTGTTATTCTCAAACAGGATCAACATCTGTCGCAACAGTAAGAGATGACTTTCCCAATTCGAATGACGTGAGTAGTTCTTTAAGGCCTGTCTTTATTGCGGAACCGCTGTTTCTTGAAAATTTGATCCAGAATACTAGTAAAAATTCCCCTCTTATTTTGTCTGTCAACGGTGCAAATGGACCGCTGCACTCGATATTCCTTATCCTTCCAAGTGTGTCTCCAAGCTGGGATGCATATTCTGAGAGCCTTTCCCTGTTCCGGTCCTTCAGAGTAATTTTAATCATCCGCACGTATGGCGGATAATCAAACTCTTTCCTCTCTGAAAGCTGATCGTATACAGTATCCGAACCTGTTTCAAATAAATGATAAACAGGATGTTTTGGCTGTGCACTCTGAATAATGATTTTTCCTCTTACATGCTTCCTGCCTGTCCTGCCCGAAAGTTGTGTCAATAACTGAAATGCCCTCTCGTTTGCTCTAAAATCATCTAACGCAAGCATGGAATCGGCCTGAATGAGAGCAACAAGAGAGAGGTTTTCAAAGTCAAAACCCTTGCTTATCATTTGAGTGCCAACAAGAATGTCTATTTTCCCGGCAGCATACTCCTTAAGAATACGACTCTCTTCTCTTTTACTTCTGGTCACTTCGGCATCAAATCTTGCAACTGTGGCGAACGGAAAAATTTCTTTGATTTTTTCTTCAATTTTTTCTGTTCCGGATCCCTTGTCTTCAAGAGTTGCTTCCCTACAGGCCGGGCATACCTGAGTGTATCGGATGCGAAAATCGCAGTAGTGGCATAAAAGTATCCCTTTGCCCTTATGATAATTGAGTGGAACATTACAATGTGTGCAAAGTGGAATATGACCGCAATTTGTACACTGGACAAGAGGAGAATAGGAACGCCGGTTACGAAATATAAGAACCTGTTCCCCTTTAAGGAGTGTATTTTCAATCTCTTTTATAAGCTGCTGGGAGAAGAGGCCGTTCATTTTTCCTCTTTTGGATTCCCGTATAGTGTCCAGGACAACTATTTCAGGAGTTTCGGCACCATAAAACCGCTCTTTAAGCAAAATGCCGGTATATCTTCCTGATGCTACATTGAACTGTGACTCAAGAGAGGGAGTTGCACTTCCGAGAACTACCGGTGCAGAGTGAATTTTGCCAAGCATCATTGCACAATCCCTTCCGTTATAACGCGGTGCAGGGTCGGTCTGTTTGTACGAACTGTCATGCTCCTCGTCTATTATTATCAGGCCCAGTTCCCTGAAAGGAAGGAAAACCGAAGAACGAAGTCCAAGTACAATATAACCCTTCCCGTCGCCTGATTCCCTAAGTGCTTTATGTGCCCTGAAACGTTCTGCAGGACTCTGTTTGGAATGAAAAATCAGTAGCCGTTCGCCAAAAACAGCATTGAGCCGCTCGCTGAGCTGCCGGCTCAGAGCAATTTCCGGTACCAGATAAAGCACACACCTGCCTTTATCAATCTCCTCTTTTGCAAGCCTGATGTATATTTCTGTTTTTCCTGAACCCGTAATTCCTTCGAGAAGTGCCGGGACTCCTTTTGAAAAGCTCTGCTTAATTTCTTCAAACGCTTTTTCCTGAGCAGCTGAAAGTTTTGAAAATTCTTCTCCGGCCTTAATCTTTGAAGGTCTGTTCCGGGCTTTCTTATGCTCCTGTTCGGTGATTGACGAAGTAAAGGCTGCTCTGTAAACCTCGCCAATAGTACACATATAGTATGAGGCCATCCACTCCCAGAATTCAAACTCTTTTTCTGTAATAGCCGGTGCCGGTTCAACGCCGGTAACCTCTTTTATTTTTCCTGCATATTCTCCGCAATTGGAGGAGATATTTCTAACAACTGCGATATATTCCCTGCCGCCCATCTCTACCCGCACCCTTGACCCGATATTTATTTCCGGTTCAAGATTTTCGGGAATAATATATGAAACCTCCATCTTTAATTTAAGAGGAAGAATTACTTCGGCATATTTAAGATTTTCTCCGGTCATTAACCGTTGGATAAATTGTTCAGATATTCAGCAACCTCTTCGAGAAGCCATTTTGGAGTTGAAGTGGCACCGCACACGCCCACAGAATCGCCGTTACGGAACCAGTCTTTATTAATCTCCTGTTTGCTTTCAATTGAATAACTTCTCGGGTTGACAGAGCAGCAGAGTTCATAAAGGATTTTGCCGTTAGAGCTCTCTTTCCCACTCACAAAAATGATTACCGAATGCATCTTTGCGAATTCCTTAAGATGTGGGTGTCTTGAAGACACCTGGCCGCAAATTGTATTAAAAGCACGGAACTTATCTGCAGGACCGCCTACATTTTCTATCCGCTGCTTAATTAATTCGCATATCTTGCGGTACTCTCCCGGGTCTTTTGTTGTCTGGGAGAAAATATAAACAGGTTTTGAGTAATCAACTAAATCGAGGTCGGAGTTTTTTTCAATTATAAAAGCGTCTCCGTCTACCTGGCCAATTAACCCGTTAACCTCTGCGTGACCATGCTTTCCAAAGATGAGCAGCTGGCCGTCATTTTTTTTCAACTCCTTATAATTCTTTTTGACACGCTCCTGAAGCTTTAATACTACAGGACAGGTGCAGTCAATAATCCTGAGTTTATTCTCTTTCGCAATTTTATAGCTGGAAGGAGGTTCGCCGTGGGCACGGATAAATAATACCTTGTCCTTTAAAGTTGACATTTGAGAATAGTCAATAATCCTGAGTCCTTTCTGTTTTAATCTCTCTATTTCCGTGCTGTTGTGTACAATGGATCCCAGAGAATTCAGTTCTTTGTTTTCGTCCAGATATTTCTCGGCCTGCTCTATTGCACGCACTACCCCATAGCAGAAACCGGAGTGATTGTCTATCTCTACATTTAGTTCCATCTCTTAGAAATAATATTGTCAAACCATACAATCTGGTCTTCAATTGTCATTTTGCTGTTGTCAAGAAGAATTGCATCCGGAGCCCTTTTAAGCGGAGCGGTATCCCTGTTTTCGTCCAGAAAATCCCTCTCTTTTACGTTTCGGAGTACATCTTCAAACTGAGGGTTTTCTCCTTTTGCCTTCATTTCGTTAAAACGTCTGGCAGCTCTCACTTCGGCATCGGCAGTCATGAAGATTTTGAGCTCGGCATCCGGAAACACTACTGTTCCTATATCACGGCCATCCATAACAACTCCTCTCTTCTCTCCGAGTTTCGCAAGAATTGTGTCTACGTAATCTCTTACTATTGGCAGCGAAGCAATAAAACTTACTTTTTCCGAAACTTCCAGCGATCGTATTTCGTTTTCAACCAGTTCGTCATTCATGTATAACTGACTGGCCCTGTCCTGTCCTGTGGGGCGGAACTGAAGGTCTAGTTTACTGAGAGCTTTTTCAAGTGAAATCCTGTCTATTTTATTGTTTTTGTCAATGAAAAAATTCCGGATGGCAAACAAAGTAACGCCCCTGTACAATGCCCCGGTGTCGACATAAATTAAACCGAATCGGCCTGCAATAATTTTTGCAAAACTGCTTTTGCCGGTGGAAGAATGTCCGTCAATGGCTATTATAATATTGGGAATTTTCATCAGTAAATAATATTGATTTTAATGGTCTCATGGAACTTGCATGTATTATTTTAATGCAAGTCTGAGTTTATTGAACATGCTCGTTTCATATCCATATTAAAGACAAACATACACAAAAAATAGTTTATCTTTGTAAAAAAGATATAGATGAAAGTAGCTGTCCTGGACATGGGTACAAATGTGTTTAACTTAGTGATAGCACATGTTTCCAAAGACGAGTGTTCGGTAATAAAGATATTGAAAATTCCTTCAAAAATTGGTGAAGGCGGGATGACAAAAGGGATATTGCTTCCTGCCGCTTTTGAATCTACAAAAAGTGCTTTCAAAGAGATTTTTAAGGCTATTGACGAAACGGGAGGTGTAGATTTAATAAAGGCATTTGCAACCTCTGCCGTTAGGGGCGCTTCTAATGCCGGCGAATACATTTCCATGATTAAAAATGAGTTTGGAACAGATGTTGAGATAATAACCGGCGACAGGGAGGCGGAACTTGTATATAAAGGAGTAAGGGAGTCAATTCTACTCTATAAAGAGAAGGTTTTGATAATAGATGTGGGAGGCGGAAGCAACGAACTTATAATCGCCGATAAAGAGAGAATTTTCTGGAAGGAGAGTTTCAATTTGGGAGTAGTGAGGCTGAGAGAACTTTTTCCTCCGTCTGACCCCATTAAACCATCGGAAATAGAGGCTCTTACCGATTATCTTGATGAGAAGATGGTTACTTTATGGGCTGCCTGCAAGCTATATAAACCTACTTTGATTATAGGCTGTTCCGGCTCATTTGATACTCTCAGGGAACTTATTTATACAGAGGACGACGGAGTTTTGCCGGCTCACGAGCTGGAGATGAAAAAACTTGCAGAACTGCATGAAAAACTCTTGAAGTCTGTAAGAACAGAGCGGGCGGCTATGAAGGGAATGTCTCCGATACGAGTAGATTATATTGTTACGGGATCGGTTCTTATAAACTTTATAATTTCAAGAACCGGAATAAAGGAACTGTATCAGTCTTCATACTCCCTTAAAGAGGGGAGCATGGCAGAAATTGCAGCTTCATTGCATGAATAAAAAAGGATAAAAATATGAAGTTATTGATTATTGATGACGAGAAGAGCATTAGAAACACTCTAAAGGAAATTCTTGAATTTGAAGGACATGAAGTTGGTCTTGCATCAGACGGTGAGGAGGGATTGGCACTGGCTTCTGCAAATAGCTTCGATGTAATTTTCTCGGACATCAAAATGCCGAATATGGATGGTATGGAACTGCTCGACAAACTCTCAGAGGCAAATATAGATACCCCGGTAATCATGATTTCCGGCCACGGGTCGATTGATACGGCAGTTGAGTGTATTAAAAAGGGCGCTTTCGATTTTATACAGAAACCTCTTGACCTTAACAGGATACTTATCACCCTGCGCAATGCAACCGATAAGTCCATACTTGTAAAAGAGACAAGAATACTTAAGAAAAAGGTGTCAAGGATTCCTGAAATTGTGGGAGTCTCTCCTGCTATCTCAAAAATTAAAGACATGATAGACAGGGTTGCCCCAACAGAGGCAAGGGTGCTTATCACAGGCTCAAACGGAACAGGCAAGGAACTTGTAGCCAGATGGCTTCACGAAAAAAGCAGCCGCAGCACAATGCCTTTTGTTGAAGTAAACTGCGCAGCTATTCCCGGGGAACTTATAGAAAGTGAACTTTTCGGGCACGAAAAAGGAGCTTTTACATCTGCAGTCAAGCAGCATAAGGGAAAATTTGAACAGGCAGACGGCGGCACTCTTTTTCTTGATGAAATCGGGGACCTCAGTCTTGCTGCCCAGGCAAAAATTCTTAGGGTTTTACAGGAAAATAAACTCAGCAGAGTAGGAAGCGACAAGGACATAAATGTTAAAGTGAGAGTTGTTGCTGCAACAAATAAGGATCTTCTCGATGAAATTTCCAAGGGAACATTCCGTGAAGACCTGTATCATCGTCTGAGTGTAATTGTAATTCATGTTCCTCCTCTTAAGGAAAGAATTGAAGACATATCCCTGCTTGCTAAACATTTTATTGATCAGATTTGTGAAGAGAGCGGAATGGCCCGTCGTGAAATTGAGAAGGATGCAATTGACGAACTCTCTACATATCCATGGACAGGAAACATACGGGAACTCAGAAATGTTATAGAGAGGCTGCTCATTTTGAGCAATAACGTTATAACTAAAGCCGACGTTGAGGCTTTTGCAAAACCTATTTTTCGTTAAAACTTAGGGGCTGTCTGCTTGATAATCTCCGGCGCGGCGAGTTGAGTCTTCTTTGTCTTGTACATACTTCCAATCAATTTCTTCGGGCTTGTGCGTCCTCGCTCGCGATGCTCCCTCCGGCCGAATCGCCCTCATCAATTGCTTGGCAGAATTAAGAGAGTATAAAAGAAAGAGACTGTCTAAAAGTATTTTTAGACAGTCTCAATTGAATTACCAGGATGTCGAAAAGAAAAAGAGTGGTTACTCCTTCTCGATCCTTAACTGTTGGATGAAATTTCCATCCTCCTGGGTCTTAACAAACAATGTAACCCGAAACTTTTCTCCTCCGGCACTGAGATTGCCTATTGCATATTTCATTGGTGCTTTACCGCTTCTATAGGCTATAACAAAACTCTTTGGCGTATATTTTGTAAAGAACTCCTTAAGAATCTGTTTGGCTTGCGCTTTACTGCAAACATTTACATCACCAAGCAAATCAACCTCAAGGTTATGGGCGAACCATACCGAAAGTTTTTCCGAGTCTCCGGACTGAATATATTTTGATATAGGAACAAATACATCCTGTTCATTTCCGGTCTGTCCGAAAAATGTTGTCGTTGAAATGATTATGGTAAACAACGAAATAAGAACTGATCTCATATCTCTCCTTTAAATTCCAAACCTAAAGGCAAGCAAAAATCAAGCCATAACACGGGGAAATTAAATTAATGTTTCTCTTAAAATAATCTTATTTTTGTAACAATGAAGATGACGTTTCTATTAGTCGGGAAAACAGATTTGTCCTACCTGCAGGAGGGGATGTCCCTCTACGAAGAGAGGCTTAAGCGTTATTCAACCTATAAAAGAATAGAAATCCCTGAATTAAAATCGGCATCATCTTTGAGTAAAGTAGAGATTAAGGAGAGGGAAGGAGAGCTCATCCTCAGGCAAATCAAACCACAGGACGAAGTTGTATTGCTGGATGTCGCAGGCCGGAACCAAACTTCTGAAGAGTTTGCCTCTTTTTTGGAAAAGCGGGGGATTTACGGTTCCAAAGGACTGGTTTTTGTAGTGGGAGGGGCATACGGATTCTCCGATTCCGTATACGCGAGGGGGAATTTCAAGCTTTCACTCTCTTCAATGACATTCTCACATCAGCTTGTGAGGCTCCTCTTTCTTGAGCAGCTTTACAGGGCATTTACAATAATAAAGGGAGAACCTTATCATCACGGATAATGAATGAAAATTTTGATAAGATGTTAAAATGGCGCACCCCGGTACTATGGGTGACAGCACTTCTTCTTGCCGCAATATCATTTATGGAGTTTTCTTCATCCGATTCAATGGATCGGGAGGTCGAGAAACTTACCGGCACTATTCATAAAAGACAGCAAATTCTCGAAGATTTTGCCCAGAAGGCTATTGATACTCCGGATTCGGTTTTTGTGGAATTACCGGAATTGCCAGAGGATATGGCAATATACAAGTTTTGTGCAGATACCCTTCAATCATGGGTGAACCAGCTTCCTATTGCCAATGACGATATAGATTTCTTTCCTTTCGGATATACGCTCAACCACCTCACCAGCAGAGGCGTTTCAAATACACCGCTTGCCAATTTAGGCTCTTCTGAACAATATCTGAGTCTTGGATCGGCATGGTATATTGTAAGTACATATACAAACGGAAATGTTACTTTAGTAGCAGCTATTCTTGTTCAGACAGATTTTCCATCGGACAATACAATTCTTAAGAGCGAAGTAAATCCTAATCTCTCCCTGAGCAAACGTCTTTCAATAGTCCCGGTTACTCAGGACGAATCCTATATTGTTAAAGGGAAAAACGGAGGAGTCCTCTTTTCGGTGCTGAAAAATCTTCCAAACAACAGAGGAGAAGAGGGTTCTTCATTAAGATGGTTCTCGATATTTTTTATGATTGCAGCTCTTTTTAGTAACCTGCAATTCAGAAAAAGGATAAAACAATTTTTTATTGCATTCGCCGGACTGACAATTTTAAGATTTATTGCAGCTTACTTTGCCGATAATGTGGGTGGGGATATTGAACTCTTTTCGCCTAATCTTTATGCCGATTTTGGACTCTTTGGGTCAATGGCCGATTTGCTGATAAACCATCTCTATATCTTTTTGGTGATGCTTGCGCTGTTTATTGTCCGTAAAAGCCTTGCATTAACCTTTTTAAAAGCAAAGCCAAATAAAAAGAGGCTAATGAAGGCCATTTTTATTATAATTCCTGTGCTTATAATAGCTTATATCCATATCAGTCTAAGGTCGCTTATCCTTAACTCAAATATTGTCCTTGAACTATACAAGATTGATGAGATAACGGTTTATACGATATTGTCCTATGTGTTGTATGCACTACTTTTTACTGCGCTTCTTTTCTCACTTCAACTGCTGAGGCCGGCAATAAAAATGAGACACAATCTCTCGTTTTTGAATATGCGGGCCATTATGGTATACATCTTCGTGATATCAATCTATACCCTGGCAACGGTAAGCTTTTACGGCTTTTTGAATGAATACGAAAGGAACCGTGTACTTACAACAAAAATGTCGGTGGAGAGGGACCTTAATATTGAATTGATTCTCCGCAGTTCGGAAAAACTTATAGAAAACGACCCTGTTCTTGCCTTGTGGGTACAGATAGACCAAAGCAACGAAATGGTTAACAACATTCTCACCGAACAGTACTTCTGGAGCCTGATGCAAAAATACGATCTCCGGATAACGATATGCAAGAGAGAGGACCCCCTGAGTGTAGATGCCGAAACGGCGCTGCTTCCATGCGGACAATTTTTCGATGGCGAAATCTCCCGCTATGGTATTCCTCTGTTCGACAACTCCAGGTTCTATTTCATGAATAATTACAACGGCAGGATAAGCTATCTCGGAGTATTTACTTTTCCGAGCTTTAACGGCAATATTAATTTGTATATGGAGTTCGATTCGAAATTCATGAAGGAGGCAATAGGATATCCCGAACTTCTTCTGGACCATAAACAAATGGATAATCTTAATATTCCATCCAGCTATTCATATGCAAAATATCTGAATTACAGGATGATATCATATAGCGGAACATATAACTATGCGACATCTCTTGAGGATATATACAAGACAGGATACTCGACTCTGCGGAAGGACGGATATCTTCATTTCGTTAACAAGGCGTCTCCCGAAAACATAATAATAATAAGCAGGCCGGAAAGAAGCATCTTTCCCTACATTGTCACATTCTCATATATTGTACTCTTTTACTCCTTAATGATATTCGGGCTCATAAGGACAAGACGCAAGAATTTCTTTCCAAAGGTTCCAATGGACTCTTTCCGATGGAAAATTACTTTCCTCATCATGGCTTCTCTTGTTTTTGC